>Ga0154667_179_pt4 | contig 12291 bp, 12 predicted proteins | sample Rifle2008BG13ft_FD_116096 | JGI IMG/M metagenome (GOLD analysis project Ga0154667, IMG submission 116096) | Omnitrophica bacterium RBG_13_46_9 | reverse complement strand
TCGGATGAATTGTCAGGTTATCTTCTGGCGTACTCATACGTATTCGCCAGATCAGGTATGGCCAATTTCTGGAATTCTTTTGAAAGGATGATAAGGGATTACATAAGGGACGTATCCTCTTATGTGGTAAATGTCCCCAAGCGTTATTCCGCAGATGATATAGATACGCTGACGAAGGTAATCGATGAAGACCATCAAGCTTAATATCCACGGTATTATAAAAATAAAGATCGTAAATCCATCCGGCGGCATACTCGAGGATATAAACATGCCCTACTCGTATTTTCGCGTGGAAGAGGAAATGTGCCCTGATATAGAGATACGCATAGGCGGTTTCAGTGAGGATACCGAAGGCTGCTCGGCCGTGGACCACAAATATTTTGTAAAAAAGGATTATATCTACTTCCGGGATACGGCAGGCCCTCTTAGCTGGAGGGCCCAGTTATGCGGTTTGGAAGAGGGTAGGTACCGGCTGGACGTATCATACGGTTTTGTCAATAGAATGATAATGCCTAACAATCTCTATCCGGACCAGATACTGTATAATTTTATACTCTACCCGTTATTGGAACAATGTTTTTTACGGAAAGGTTATCTTTTCCTGCATGCCGGAGCGGTTGCGGACGGCGAAAGGGGTATAATATTCGCGGGACGAGGCAGCTCATACAAGACAAGCATCATCATGGATTTGGTGAGAAACGGATTCTATTCCCTCGGTGATGGCTGGGTTATCGTTAAGGGAGACCAGCTGTATTCTTTTCCTACTTGCGTGTCTTTTTTTGATTACAGAAAGAGATTCATGCCGGAGGAGAATCTTTCGCTTTATGACAGATTCCGCGTTATTAAATTTCTCACGAAGAAGACCCCATCGAACAGGGATTGGATAAAGGACCGCGCCCGGCTTAAGAAACTTGTGATTACATATAGAGAAGACCGGGATAAGGTCGAAATAGAAGAGATTACCAATAAGACGGAAGTCGCGGATATTCTCCTTGCGAATAACCGTCTCGAATGGAAGGCGAATTATCCATATGGCGGCGATACACGAAGATTTTTAGACGCGTATGAATATGTCTATCCGGAGAGCCCCGCATCTTCATGTGAAGATACCTTCAGGCAAGGCATTTTAAATTCAATAGAAAACGCGCATATTTACAAGGCGCGAATACCCCTGAAGTGGCAGAGGGGAACAGCGGATACTATCGGAAAAATAATAAAAGGCGAATAGAGCGGCAAGATGGATTTAAAAGTTCTTTTAGTGAATGCGCCCGCAGAGCATATTAAGGAGAGGCATTACGAGCAACCCGATATACCAAGAATAGCCCTGGCGTATCTCGCTTCGTATCTTTTATGCTCTGATATAGATTGCGTTGCCGTTGACGCAAAGTACGAAAAACGCGATTTAGACAGAGTCCTAGATGTCATACGCGAAAACAATCCCGACATTGTAGGTCTTACGGCGATGACGCCCGAGATAATGGACGCGGGCAGACTTGCCCGCGAGGTGAAAAAAAATTATCCGCGCGTTGTCACGGTCATAGGAGGCCCGCACGCTACGGCGCTTCCCGAACAAACGCTTAAAGAGTTCGCTTTTTTTGATATTGCATGTTTTGGGGAGGGTGAATATACGTTGCGTGACATAGTTAAAGCAGTAAGGACTGGTAGGCCATTAGAGGAGATAGATGGTATTGCCTATAGGGATTCAAGCGGCGCCATACGAGTGAACAGACCTCGTCCTTTTGCGGAGGACCTAGACAAGCTGCCTCCACCCGCCTGGCATCTATTCCCGCCTGCCAAAAGATACCCTATTCTGGGCTCTAGGGGGTGTCCGTTTAGGTGTAATTTTTGTATGAGGGTCTTAGGAGGGCGTATCAGATATAGAGACCCGGATCTTGTGGTAAAAGAGATGTGCGATATATATGAAAAGTTCAGACCGCAGGTTTTTGAGTTTGATGATGAAACATTCGGTATTGACAAGAAAAAAACCTATAGATTGCTCGACCGTATCATAGAAAATGGGTTGCATAAGAAGGTGAAGTGGAATATACAGACAAGGGTAGACGTTGTCACGGAGGAACTCCTCATTAAGATGAAAGAGGCCGGCTGTGAGTGGGTAGGTTTCGGCATTGAAAGCGGCAACGAGGGCATTCTAAAGATGACCCAGAAGAATGTCACCAAGGAAAAGGCAAGGAACGCGATTGCCATGGCGAAAAAAGCGCGTCTTTCTACGGGGAGTTTCTTTATTCTCGGCCACCCTTTCGAAACGGAAGCCACGATCAAGGATACCATAGATTTCGCTCTCGAGCTTAATACCACAACTGTCTCTTTCGGCATCATGATGCCTTATCCGGGAACGGAAATCGCGAAAATGGCTGAGGAGAGCAAAGGCGGTTATAAGCTGCTTTCAAAGAACTGGCAGGATTACAATAAACAGACAAACGATGTGCTTGAATTGAAAAACGTAAGCGGCGCAGAACTCCAGAAATACCAGCTTATCGGATATCTAAAGTTTTATTTTTTAAGATTCAGCCTTAGGAAGTTTAAGGGCCTATTAGAGTTTATAGATCTTCGGTCGCTTATTTTTGTGTTTTTGCAGAGAGTATTGGGGTTGGGAAGGTGAAGGTGTCTAAAGTCGGCAGATGCACACGAAATTTTGACGAAGCTCTACGGACGTTAGATGGCGATTCGATAGGGTGTATGCTTGATATAGGATGTGGCACCGGCAGGACGCTACACCTTTTAGAGAGGTTTAAAAACGCCAAACGCATCGGTCTGGATATTGATTTGCGTGAATTGAAACAAGCGAAAACGAAGTGCACGGCTGTTGCGGGTAGCGGAAGCCATTTACCATTTGCGGACAACCTCTTTGATCTCGTAGTCGAATTTCATACATTTCATCATATAGACAATTACGCGAAAGCGATAAAAGAAGTATCGAGATGCCTTAGGAAGGGCGGTCATTTTCTCATGGTCGAAGCGGTAAACGACAACCCTATCTTCCGTTTTTTACGAAATATGCACCCTATTGCAAGGAAGATGCCTATCGAGAGTAATTTTCTGTATAGGGAGCTTATAGATACCCTTATGCGGAATGGTTTTGCCGTTAAGAGCGAAAAGCGTTTCGGTATCATGTTTGAGTTTGCTATAGGCGGCCTTCCGCATGTGCCCTTTTTTGTGAGGAGGCTAACGAGCGCGATTGACGGAGGCCTGGAACGTGTCTTCGGTACTAAATACTGCGCCTCTTGCGTCGTCTTAGCACAGAAAAGATAGGTTATAGCACGTTAGGTAATAGGTAATAGGGAATAGGTGGTAGTGGGAGGTTTCGGGAGGTTGCGCGTACGGTTATAGCACGTTACGACGGACGATGGACGATTTGAGCTCGCGTCATCGTGTCATTGCGAACACCTTGCATATCTAAGCGTGCCGTGGCAATCTCAAATTAGCTCATAGCTCGTATGTAGTAGGTTATAGGTAATAGTTTGACAACGGAAGGTTCGTGAAATTCGATGTGCGTAGTTCGAAATTCGTATTTCAATTCGTTTCGATCAGTTTCCATAAGTTTCAATGAGTATCTATAAGTATCAATGTATAACAACTGTATTTCCATTGTATTTCAATTGCATATCCATCGTATATCGATTGTGTATCAATTGTCCATCGTCCGTCGTAACATGACCTTAGAGTAGTGAAACGAGTAAACAGTGAAGAACAAGACTCTTGTAATAATTCCCGCTCACAACGAGGAGAAGGCGCTGCCGGGGGTGATAAGGTCTATTGAGACCTTTGCGCCGGAATGCGATATACTCGTTGTGAATGACGCCTCGGAGGATAATACATCGCAGGTGGCGAGAAAAGAGAGTTCATCGTCGAAAATAACCGTTATCGATATCCCGTTCAATCTTGGCATCGGAGGGGCAATGCAAACAGGATTCAAATACGCCAGGGATAACGGATATGAGGTTGCTTTGCAGATAGACGGCGACGGCCAGCATCCGGCAAAATTTATTAAAGATTTGGAGAAAAAAATAGCAAGCGGGAAGGTTGACATGGTAGTCGGATCCCGGTTTATGAAAGAACTCGGTTTTAAGGGATTATTCTTAAGACGCATGGGTATACGGTATTTCTCCGTATTAATAAGATTGCTTACAGGCAATAGAATACTTGATGTGACAAGCGGTTTCAGGGCTTTCAGCAAGAAAGCGATAACCGTATTTTCCGAATATTATCCTCAGGATTACCCTGAGGTCGAATCGCTGGTCGTCATGAAGAAAAAAGGGCTGAAAGTTTTAGAAGTGCCCGTCACGATGAAACGCAGAAGGCACGGGGTGTCAACAATCAATTTTGTAGATGGGATATATTACATAATAAGGGTATCGCTGGGGACCATTGTCAGTTCAATAAGAAACTACAAAAATTAGCGGAGGCGCTACATGGTAAAAATTCAAATATTTATTTCAGGGGTTAGTCTCTTCTTATTTGTTATTACCATCGGTCTCATAAAAAAGAGGGTATTGAAGGAGGAATATTCCGTCATATGGATTATCGCCGAAACAGTACTTTTTATATTCGGCGCTTTCCCCCGCATCCTGACATTCGTCGCGGGTCTCTTCGGGATATATTACCTCACGGCAATATTTATTATAGCGTTCCTGTTCCTCTTGGTAATCGCCTTTTATTATTCCATAATCCTGTCGCGTCTTTCAGAGACAAATCGGGCATTAGTGCAGGAAATAGGGCTTTTAAAACTGCAATGTGAAAAGAGTGCAAAATCAGAAAAAACGGGAGAATAACATGAGAAGAAGCGCTCTTGCGGCAAATATACTTTTATCCCTTGCATCTCTCTTGGTATTCTTCTTTATGCTGGAATCGGTGCAGCGGATACGGTACTGGAGGAGGCACAACGATACCTATTGGCTGAAATACGGTTTTGTAAGGCGGAGCAAAGAGACAGAGAATAAGATGACAAGAGAGATCGATAACCAATATGAGAAAGAACACGGACACGCGCGTATTAGGATACCGGTTTCCATGAAAAAGAATTATTTTAAGATTACCCCCGGGGACCATCCGTTAAAAAGACATAAAGATGAATTTTATCATGTAAACAGAATGGGCTTTAGGGGCAAGGAATTCAGCAAAAAGAAAGAGCCGAACACTTATAGGATTGTTGTGTTAGGCGCTTCATCAACCTTCGGGGTATATAACGAAGACGATTTTACCTATCCGGCCCTGCTTGAAAAGATGATAAATAATGAGAATAATAAGAGGCGCTTCGAGGTTATTAATGCCGGCATAGGGGGATTCACCCTATTTAATATACGCAATCTATTCGAAGAGGAGATAGCAGGGTTCGAGCCCGATTGCATTATTATAAACAGCGTGTTCAACAATTGGGCTGTTCCATATTATGGCGCCACCCCATGCAGAAATATTTTGCGCCTTTTGTCTACAAAGAGCCTCTTTTTATTGACCATGATGGAGAAGCTATCCATTATCATAAAAGGGCGTGCCGATAATCTCTATATCGACTGGAGAGAGACAGCGAAGAACGTCATGATAGACAATAAGCTATGGGATAATTACAGAAGTGATCTGCAGAATATAGCGAAATACTGCAAGGATAATAACATTACACTCATTCTTGTAAAACAGGGGATTAACTATATATTTAATGCGAAGGCGGGTGATGAGAGCCTTGCAATCTGGAGAGATGTCCGCGATAGGGCATATTCCATTATCTCCGAGGTTTCGGAGCAGAACGGATTGACTATTGCGGATTACACGCATCTTGCGGGTACTGCACAGAGCGGGGATTATTTTGTCGATGTCATCCACCTTACCAACCGCGGCAACGAAAAGGTAGCGGGCGTTATCCGCGATTGCCTGGTAAGAGGCGGAATCATTGAACCATGAAAAATTAGGTATTTTTAACCCGCCTTCGCAGAATTGTCCAGCTCTTAAGGATTGAGATGAATAACGAATGAGAATTCCGCTTCGGCGCAGTTTCCGCTTAGCCGAGACAAGAGAAGAGATTCCATACCTGTAAGGGCGTGGAGCTTCAAGCATAAAAATGCATAAACCACTTTACTTAGCATATCTTCTGGTAATATTTTTCGCGCTTATTACCCTTCTACCCTCCTATCTTGCCTCTTTGCCGATTTTTGCCTTTACCATAGCATTAGGTTTTTATCTCAGCAGAAGAGCCTCCAAGGATGCGGCTGCTACATTATTTTCCATTTTTCTGATATCTTATTTATTACGCGTCGTTATCGCCCTTATTTTGTACAGACTGTCGTTTGAGCGCGGTTTAAGCGGTTATTTCTACGGCGGAGACGATTTTGCTTATGGTGACACTGCTTTAAGGCTGGCCGAAGCCTGGAGGGAAGGCGTATTTCCGTATTTAAAAGAGATAAAGAGGAACATGAGTCTTTCCAGCACAATGGGTTTTTACCAGTATTACCTGGCGGTCCTTATGATAATTTCAAAAGACAGCACTTTCCTGCCGATCGCTATCAACTGTTCTTTAGGCGCCTTAAGCATTGTGGTTTTATACTCGATAACAAAAAGGACGTTTACCCAAAAGAGTTCTTTCGGTAAATACTCGTCGCTTATGACAACGGGACTTTTCGCTTTTTGGCCTTCTCTTTTGCTCTGGTCGGCCCTCAACCTGAAAGAAGCGCCCACCACTTTTTTTGTCTTACTAATAACCGCGACGGCTATTAAATTCTTTCCCACGGAATTCGATTCTAAGAAGATAATCAAATGTGTTTTATATCTTCCCATCCTTTTATTGATATTACACCGCCTGAGAGGACGTATAAGTTTTTTTGTGATTTTGTCCATTGTTATGACATATTCCACCGTGGCCCTTAAGACTTTACTGATTCATAGAGGAAAAGCCGTTAAGATATCTTTATTCGTTATCGCAGCGGTTTTTATTTTTTTAGTGGCCGTTATCAGATTGCAATCGATTGATAATGCCGTTGAGGTACTGAGCATCCACAGGGATTTCAGGGCTTTTGGGGATAGCGTCATACTGCCGAGTCTGCGGCTTGTTACCTTTGGCGATTTGCTTCGTTTTCTGCCCACTAGCGTCATCATCAGTTTTTTCTACCCCCTGCCATGGCATGGGGCATCCATGGCCGGTCTTATCGCTTTTCCGGAAATGATATTATGGTATCTTCTTTTTCCTTTTTTTATAAGAGGACTTTTTTTATTGCTTAAGACAGAGAGAATATCAGCGTATTTTATACTATTTTTCACGCTTATGTATTTCTTATGTCTGGGCGTCCTTGACGCCAATGCCGGGACGCTGTTTAGGCATAGGGCAGTCATTTTACCGTTCGCTTTTTTATTTATTGTGGCAGGAATGCAAAAAGAAAATATCTTCAAGGAAGACTGATTAGGTGAGAGATCATTTGCAGATCCTATATATTACCTATGACGGCGTAATGGAACCTTTGGGCCGGTCGCAGGTCTTGTCTTATCTGAAGAAACTCTCCGGAAAGGGTATAAAATTTTATCTTGTCTCGTTTGAAAAGAAGGTAAATCTCCGTGACGTGATCGGGAAAGCGAAGCTACAGACGGAATTAAATAAATACGGTATTGAATGGAAAGTATTAAGATATCATAAACATTTTAGGGTCCTTGCCACTATGTATGATGTGGCGGTCGGCATCTTCGGGGCTATGGCAATTGCCAAAAGGACAAGGCCGGATATAGTGCATGCCAGAAGTTATGTGGCCGCACTTATGGCATGGGCGGTGGGTTCATTGGCAAAAGCTAAATTTGTTTTTGACATGCGCGGGTTCTGGGCCGATGAACGCGTAGACGCCGGTTTATTGCGGAAGAACTCGCCATTGTATAAAATAATAAAAAAGCTGGAAAACATATTTGTGCATAAGGCTGACAGGATTGTTGTCCTTACAAATAAGGCCGGGGAAGAGTTGGTTTTGGGCTTTAGCGGCATAAAAAAAGATAAAATAGAGGTCATACCCTGCTGTACGGATACAGTATTTTTCAAATTTGATGAGGGATCCAGAAATGTCATAAAATCTAAATACGGTACCGCAGGTAGGGTTGTTTTTATTCATACAGGTTCGCTCATTGGCTGGTATATGATAAGAGAAATGTTAGAATATTTCAGGGCAATAAAGGCGCTGGAACCCAAAGCTTTGTTTATGTTTCTTTCTCCTGAGGCGGATAGGGATGAGTTTTTTAAAGCGGTAGATAGTGTTAGGATTTCACGATACGACATTATACTTACCGAAGCGGATTTTGAAGGTGTAAACCGGTATTTATCAGCTGCGGACGCGGGCCTATTCTTCATAAAACCCACCTTTTCTAAAAGAGCGTCCTGCCCCATAAAGCTTGCGGAATACTTGAGTTGCGCCCTGCCGGTCATCTGCAACAGGAATATAGGGGATCTGGACGATATCATAGAAAAGAATAGAATTGGAATTTTGGTCGATGGATTTAATATGGAGTCATATAAAGATTCTTATAAAAGATTTTCGGAACTATTGAAGGATAAAGAACTTAAAACCAGATGCCGAAAGGTTGCCGAAGAGTTATTCTCCGTGGAAAAAGGCGCGGAGTCGTATCTAGAGGTGTATCATAGCATAACCGAGTGCTAATAGCTGATGGCTAATAATCTATAGCTGATGACTGATAGCTGAAGACTGAAAGCTGATAGCTGATGACTGATAGCTGAAGACCTAAAGCCGATAGCTGACAGCCGAAGGCCGAGCGCCGATAGCTGATAGCCGAAGACTGAAAGCTGATAGCTGATAGCTGATGACTGAGAGCAGAATCATGAAAATACTATTCCTTGTTCCATATCCCACCGAAGGGGCGAGCAATCGTTTCAGGGTGGAGCAATATCTTCCATATCTTGAGGAAAAGGGTATTCTTTACAAGGTTAGGCCTTTTATCTCTTCGGATTTTTATAGAATACTTTATCTTAAGGACTATCTGCTAAAGAAGATCCTTTTCTTTTTACGAAGCACCGTTTTCAGGATCCTGGATGTGCTAAGGGCCCTTAAATACGACATTATCTTTATACATCGCGAGTCATATCCTTTAGGGCCGCCTTTTATAGAAAGGATCCTAAAGTTTTTTAATAAAAAGGTGATCTTTGATTTTGACGACGCTATATTTTTGCCTGCTAGCAGCGGATCCAATATATTCATGGAACGATTCAATAGATACGGGAAGGTTCCCGAGGTCATAGCTCTAAGCGACGGTGTCATTACCGGGAATAAATACCTTGCCGATTTCGCCCTGAAATATAATGAGAATGTCACAATAATACCGACCCCGGTAGATGTCGAACTATACGCGCCAAGCCCAAAAAAGATACATTCTGAAAAAGTGACTATTGGCTGGATAGGCTCAAAAACAACGAGTGTTTTTCTGAAACCGATGAGGGATATTTTTGCCGTGCTTTTGGAGAAATTTCCGTATCTGGAGATAATAATCGTAGGCGGCAGGTTTGATAACAGGGGTTTGGAAAGGGTACGGAATATCGACTGGTCTTTGGAAAACGAGATAGGAGCCTTGCAAAATTTTGATATCGGCATAATGCCTATGCCCGACACGAAATGGACAAGGGGTAAATGCGCCTTTAAGGCTATTCTATATATGAGCGTAGGGATACCCTGCGTTTCATCACCCGTAGGGGTTACGGCGGATCTTATAAAGGACGGGGTAAATGGATTTCTGGCGGGTTCCGCTGATGCATGGAAAAAGAAGTTGTCTATGTTAATAGAATCACCGGACCTGAGGGAGAGGATAGGCAGGAATGCCAGAGAGACTGCCGTAAATGAGTATTCTGTTAAGGCAAATGTGCCTAAATTTCTGGAAGTGCTTAACAGGGTAAAGGGATAGACGTATGCACCGAAAGACAAAGATATTTGTGACGCTACTTGTTTTAGCAGGTTTCATATTGCTGTTAAATATAAAGGTCACTTATAAAGAAGGCATAGATTTTGATGTATACAAAAGGAAAATACCGCTCTATATAAAGATAATGTCTTTTATAGAGAGGGATTATTATTACAGAATGATTGTCAAGGGGATAACAAAGAATTGCGGAGACGATATCGAGAAAATAAAGCGTATATTCGACTGGACCTGCGAAAACATTTATAGCGGAATTCCGGAGCATCTGCGCGTCAAAGATGACCATATACTGAATATAATTATACGCGGCTATGGAAGCTGTGACCAATCGGCGGATGTATTTACTACCCTGTGTACATATGCGGGTTTTCCCGCGGCCATGTACGCGATTTCCCCTAAAGGTGAAACGGAGCGATATATAGTTTCTGTAGTTTATTATGACGGCAGATTCCTTTTGTTTGATACTTATTATAAAAATATTTTTATCAATCGGAACGGTGAGATTGCGAGCGTCGGAGATGTCATAGAAGACCCCTCGATAATAGAGAAAGCCGTAAACAAGCCCGTGATAAAGAGCATAAAATACGAGGATTATTTCAATGATCTGATACCTATAAACATTTTCGATACCACCCTGCGGGCCGAGCTACAGATGCCGGCGAGAAGGCTATGGTATGAGTTGAAGGTTAGATTGAACCCCGCGTCTAAAGCGAAGCTTTTTTACGGAGAAGAGGTCGCGGAGTAAGGCAAAGATATTACCATAAAAATGGTTTTCTAAACCCGCCTTCGCGCTTACCTCGCCTGTGAGGGTGAGGAGCTTCAGGAATTCTTAATTTTCATCCGGAAAATACAGCCTGATTCTGCAACTTTCCAAACGCCTTTAAAAAAACCTTTAAAAAAACCTTTAAAAAAACCATTGACAATAATAGAAAATATAGTATACTTGTAGTGTTCACTAGTCAGCGAACAGGTAAATAGCATGAACCTCGGACGATACATAAGAAAGATACGCATGATCAGGAACATAGGGCAGCGTGAGCTCTCGCGCATGATAGGCGTATCCGCCTCCTATATCAATGATATAGAGAGCGGGAAACGTAACGGCCCGAGCAAGGAAGTCCTGAAGAAAATAGCGTATGCCCTTGAGGCGAATCTTGAATACCTGTATGATTTAGCCGGTGAAAACCGGAAAAGGCTGCCGCATGATATACCCGATATCGTAAAAAAGTATAAACACTCTATTCAGCTTTTACGCGCCATAAGGGATAACGATGTTTCAGAATTCACGATAAAGAAGATAACCGAAAAGATAATGGAGGATAAGATGAAAGCGATTATTATCGCGGCCGGTGCAGGAAACAGGCTTAAGAGACTTACGAAGGACAAGCCGAAATGCATGCTGGAACTAAACGGGAAAACGTTACTCGAGATACAGATGGAAACGTTGCGCAAATTCAATATAAATGATATCATTGTCATCAAGGGTTACAAGAAAGAGGAAATAGCATATAAGGGCGTGAGATATTATATAAACGACGACTACAGGAACAACAATATACTCAACTCTCTTTTCTACGCGGAAAACGAGATAGAGGGCGATGTGGTAGTGTCATATTCGGATATCGTATATGAGAAAAAAGTGATAGAAAGGCTTCTGGAGGCAAAAGGCGATATAACTATAGTGGTGGACGTGGATTGGAAACGGCAATACGTCGGACGGAGGGACCATCCCGTCGAAGAGGCCGAAAATGTTATTATCGGCGCGGACAACAAGGTGGTCGAGATAGGGAAGATACTTACTGATAAGAACGAGGTCCATGGGGAGTTTATAGGGTTCATGAAACTTACGAAAAGGGGAAGTGACATTCTTAAACGTAACTACACCAGGGCAAAAGAGCTTTTCTGGGGAAAGCCGTTCCAGAGGGCAAAGACGTTTCAACAGGCCTATCTTACCGACATGCTCCAGGACCTTATATATACCGGTGTTGATGTCCATTGTATAATTATAGAAAGTGGATGGTATGAAATAGATACCGCCGAGGATTACCGTAGGGTATCGAAAGAGTTTGTATTGACATGATAACGGGCGTAAGTCTTGTTCTTGTAATCATATCGGCGATGATACACCCCTTGTGGAACATGCTCCTCAAAAGGAGCGAAGATAAGATCATCTTCTATCTCAACATCCATATTATATACACGGTTCTTTTCAGTTTCCTTCTCTTTGTGTATCCGGTGCGCGCGATCGGTAAGGCGGGATGGGCGCTCATTATCCTTTCCGCGTTTTCACATTTTTTTTATCAGGTATTCTTATGCAAGACCTATGAATCGGGCGACATGTCGGTCGCGTACCCTATCGCGCGGTCTTCACCCGTTTTCGTGCTTATC
>Ga0154667_117_pt1 | contig 12378 bp, 10 predicted proteins | sample Rifle2008BG13ft_FD_116096 | JGI IMG/M metagenome (GOLD analysis project Ga0154667, IMG submission 116096) | Omnitrophica bacterium RBG_13_46_9 | reverse complement strand
TGAGCGACAGGTATGGACACGGATTTTGGCAAAGGATGAACGCGTATAACCCGCGTAGATACGTAAAAATCCGCGCATACCCGTGTCATAAAAAATTATGTTAAAAAAACTGACGCTGCCGCAAATAATAATAGTAAGCTTTCTATGCGCTATATTCGTGGGAACTCTGCTATTAAGCGCGCCGTTTGCCACTCAGACCAGGGAAAGGATGCCTTTAATAGACAGCCTGTTTACCGCTACAAGCGCGACCTGCGTTACAGGGCTTATAGTCAGGGATACGGGAACGTATTTTTCCGGATTTGGCAGGTTAGTTATACTCATTCTGCTACAGATGGGCGGACTCGGGATCATGACTTTTTCTACGCTTTTTGCCGTTATTTTAGGCAAAAAACTGACAATAAAAGACGACCTTATTATACAGCGGACGATGGCGCCGAATAAAGTGCAGAATTTGGCCACGCTGATAAAATATATCGTCTTTATCACCCTTGGCGTAGAATTTCTGGGCGCTCTTTGTCTTTTTCTGCGATGGATCAACATTGCGGATTGGCCGTTGAGAAAGATTTTCGTAAATTCGGTTTTTCACGCCATCAGCGCTTTCTGCAACGCAGGCCTTTCTCTCTTTCCTACGAGTTTTAGCGAATTTTTGGGAGACCCTTATATAAATTTAATAATGATTTTTCTGATAGTGATCGGCGGCATGGGATTTGTGGTTGTCATTGAACTTTTCCGTATGGCCAGAAAGGGTCCGGCCCGACATATTACTATCCAGACCAAGGTTGCCATTACAGTGTCATTATGTCTGATCGTAATAGGGGCGCTATTTTTTTTCCTTGTTGAGGGCAACAAAGCGATGGCGGGATTTACCTTAAAGGAGAAGGTATTCGGTTCGGTTTTTCAGTCGGTTACCACGAGGACAGCCGGCTTTAATTCATTGAATATCGGCAGTCTTGCCGTGCCTACCTTATGTTTTTTCGCATTTTTAATGTTTGTCGGGGCTTCACCCGGCTCTACAGGAGGCGGCATCAAGACATGCACATTCGGCGTGATTGTCGCCACGTTTTTTTCAATGCTTAGGAACAGAGACAGGGTTTTTATGTTTAAACGCACAATCCCGAAAGAGGTAGTGCGCAAATCCTTAGTCGTTTTATTCCTGGCGATGGGGTGGATTTTTATCGCGATTTTACTGCTCGCCATCACCGAAAACGGGAAAACGACGCTTTTAAGCAATTTCTTTCTGCGGATATTATTCGAAGTCGTTTCTGCTTTCGGGACGGTGGGGCTATCAACCGGGATCACCCCCATGCTCAGCACGGCGGGAAAATTGGTTATAATACTCACGATGTTTATAGGAAGGGTGGGCCCTTTGACTGTGGCGCTGGCCGTTGCCCTTCAACGGGATAAGTCTTTCTATGTTTATCCCGAAGAGAAGATTATGATCGGGTAACGGATGAGCATAGATCCGGAAAACGGTTTCAATTATCTGCGCATGGATAATAGGAGGAAAAGATGAGACAGTTCGCCGTTATAGGTTTAGGCAGGTTTGGGGCAAGCGTGGCAAAAACACTTGCTGAAAAAGGTTATCAGGTCCTCGCTATAGACGTAAATGAGCATACGGTCCAGGATATAGTGGATGAGGTAACCCAGGCAGTATGTCTCGACGCTACCGATGAAAAGGCTTTAAGGGCTGTCGGCATAGAAAATGTGGATGTAGCCATTGTCGGGATGGGCTCAAATTTGGAGGCAAGCATATTGATTACGCTCAGTCTTAAAGAGATAGGCGTCAGGGAGATCGTGTGCAAAGCTGTTAACGAAGACCATAAAAAAGTCCTGGAAAAGATCGGCGCCACAAAAGTCATTCAGCCGGAGAAAGAGATGGGCGTAAGGTTAGCTAACAGTCTTGTTTCTTCCAGCGTTGTGGAACATATAGAGCTCTCTAACGAGTCAAGCATAGTGGAACTGATTTCACCAAAAGATTTTATCGGTAAAAGCTTGCGGGAGATAGATGTCCGGGCCAAATTTGGGGTAAACGTGATCGCGGTAAAAAGGAGAATACCATCAGCGTCCAAAAAAGAAGAAGAGGAGATCGTAAATGTTGCTCCTAAAGCGGAGGATATTATCAATAAAGGAGATATCCTGGTAGTGCTGGGGTCTAACGAGAATATCGAGAGATTGAAGAAGCATTGATCCCTGCCGGAAGCGCTTAAGTTTACGGGTCGCCGACCGTGACCCATCGAATGACGGTGTAACAGATGGAAGAAGAAATAAAAAATATAAAACTTTCCTTTGACAAAGACCTTAAGAACACGAAAGACGTAGAATCCCTGGAAGGGGTACGAATCAGATATCTCGGCAGGAAAGGGCTTGTTTCCGGATTGCTGGGACGGCTTTCGTCGCTCGACGAAAAGACCAGACCCAGAATCGGCAAGGAACTGAATCTTTTAAAGACCTATGTTCAAAATGAGTTTCAAAATAGAAAAAAAATATTGTCAGTATCCGAGCCCGGCAGGGAGAGGGTCGATGTCACAATGCCGGGTATATTACCCCAACTCGGCCATCTTCATCCGATTACGAAGACATTAAGTGAAATAAACGAAATATTTGTTTCTTTGGGATTTACGGTCGCGGAAGGGCCGGAGATAGAAACGGAATTTTACAATTTTGAGGCGCTCAATATACCTTTGGAACATCCCTCAAGAGACGCTTTTGACACTTTTTATATCAAGGGAAACGTCCTTTTAAGAAGCCACACGTCGACAGTCCAGATAAGGGTCATGGAAAAGACGCAACCCCCTATTCAGTCCATTATGCCGGGCAGGGTCTATAGGCCTGATGCGGTCGATGCCTCTCACTCTTTTATGTTTCATCAGGTTGAAGGTTTGATGGTGGATAAGCTGATCAGATTTTCCGATTTGAAGGGCACGCTGGACCTTTTTATAAAGCGTATATTCGGTGAAAAGACAAAGACCCGCTTTAGACCGAGCTTTTTCCCTTTTACCGAACCTTCCGCGGAAGTCGACATTTCCTGCATTATATGCCAGGGCAGGGGATGCAGGGTGTGCTCTCACGGGGGTTGGCTCGAGATTTTAGGGGCAGGCATGGTGAATCCACGCGTTTTCGAGGCGGTAGGGTATTCTCCGGGGAAGTTCACCGGTTTTGCTTTTGGGATGGGCGTGGAACGGATAGCCATGCTTAAATACGGGATAGATGACATAAGGTTATTTTTTGATAATGACATAAGATTCTTAAAGCAATTCTAGAAGAACGGATACAAAGAATGAAAGCCCCATATAGCTGGATAAAAGAATATACCGACGTAAGAATGGACCCCAAGAAGCTGGCCCACCTTCTTACCATGGCCGGTGTCACCGTCGAATATGTCGACAACATGGGAGACGATTATATATTCGAACTCGAAGTGACCGCGAACCGGCCGGATTGCTTGAATATAATCGGTATAGCGAGAGAAGTGGCGACCCTTTTAGGGAAGAAGCTAAAGGTTCCCAAAGAACTGACGAAGAGCCGCTACTTGGCCAGCGGCGCGAAACCCGCTTTAGACGTTATATTGGCCGATCCGGAACTCTGCCCGCATTATACGGCAAGGATCATAAGGGATGTCGAGGTCGAGTCTTCGCCGGATTGGCTTAAAAAGAGGATCATATCGGTGGGTTTAAGACCGGTCAATAACATCGTTGACATAACAAATTTTGTCCTGTTTGAAACGGGCCAGCCCATGCATGCTTTCGATCTCGACAAGATAAAGGGAAATCTCACGGTAAGAAAAGCCAAAACCGGCGAAAAGATAATGATGATAGACAATATCCCCAGGACCTGCGATGAGGATACGCTGGTCATAGCGGATGAAGCGGGGCCGATCGCCATAGCCGGCGTTATGGGCGGTCTTGAGACAGAAGTTAACAATATGACCAAAAACATCCTTCTGGAGAGCGCCTTTTTCAACCCTATTTCGATAAGGAGGACATCACGGCGGCTAGGCCTTGGTTCCGAATCCAGCTATAGATTTGAGAGAAAGATCGATAACGAAATGGTTCTCAGGGCTTCGGAGAGAGCGGGCTCATTGATAGAGAAAATCGCCGGGGGCAAGATAGGCGCCCTGGTCGATACGGGGGACAAGAAGGGTTATTCGAAAAAGATAAATTTTAACCTGGAAAAATCCAATTCGCTTCTTGGGACGTCCGTGAGCAAAGCGGAGGCCGTCGGGATCTTGAAGGCCCTCGGATTCTCCGTAAAGGAAAATAGAAAAGCGCTGAAGGTTACGGTCCCGGGATTCAGGGCAGACGTGAAAAATGAGACCGACCTGACAGAGGAGATAGCCCGCATATACGGGTATGACAACATACCGCTTACCGTCCCTCGCAACATAGGGCACGCCAGGATAAAAGATTTTGCGAGCCTTGTCCAGGAAAATATAAGAGGACTTCTTATCCGTTTTGGGCTGAATGAGGTAATCACATATAGCCTTATCGGCAGGAACAAGATCGAAGGACTTGAGATTTGCGAAGATGATATCATCGCTATTGAAAATCCCTTAAGCATAGACCAGGAGATAATAAGGCCTGCGATGTTACCCGGCATGCTGGGGGTAGTTTCTTACAACATCAACAGGCGCGCGAAAGGCCTTTCGTTATTTGAGATAGGCAAGATATACAAAGAGAAAAAGAATGCGTATGTCGAAGAACTTATCCTGTCCGTATGTTTGTCGGGAGTTAAACGGGATGATTGGAAAGTCCGCAGGGAGGAATTTGATTTTTTTGATATAAAAGGCATATTGACAACGCTCCTGGAAGGGCTTGGGCTCGGCGAGGCTGTATTTAAAAGATATAAGACACCGGGTATCAGCGAGGACATCGGCTCGGTTGTGGAATTCGGCGGGAAGATCATAGGATTTTTAGGCGAAGTTGACAAAAAAATCTGCAATAGATTTTTAGATACGGAAAAAAAGGTATTCTACGGTGAAGTTTATATAGGACGCCTGCTTGATAAGATTAGTTTAGAAAGAAGATATGTCGCTCTGGGAAGATACCCCTCTATCGTAAGGGATATTTCTGTCATATTAGACAAGGATGTGACTTCGCATGATATTACTGATATCATGAAAGAGATAGGCGGGGACCTTGTGGATGGAATCTTGCTTGTGGATTGCTACAAAGGAAAACAGATACCCGAAGGCAAGAAAGGATTTCTCTATAGGGTCGAATATAGAAGTAACGAAAGAACGCTGGAAGACGCGGAAATCGAAAAGCTGCATTCCAGAATTAAAGAAGCGCTGGCCGAAAGGCTTAAGGTGCTTTTCAGGTAGAACTGTAAGGACATGCAAGGTATGTTGGGCTTGAGAAACATCAACTTTACGGTATATGCGATCGGATTTATCGAGGTAATAATCGGCATCTCTACGATGTTGGGGTTATTTTTCTCGTTTTTCTTTGCGCTGTCGAAAAAATCCCCGAATATCTTCATGTTTGTCCTTATCTCCGCTTTGATCTCGACCTATCTCGGGTTTGGCCTGTTGAGACTCAAGAATCTGGCGCGGAGGCTGCTTATATTTTTTTCAGGATGGGTGGTCCTTACAAAGCTCCTTGTATTTATGGGGATTTTGCAATTACACGGCGCGTTACTGACCACGATCTCAAATCCTGTGAAAAATACGGTATCCGTGATATATCATATTACCGTTATAGCGTTACTTAACCACTCGACATTTAAAGACGTTTTCCGTATCAAAGAATAGAAGCATGGCATAAAGATGCTTAATAAAGAACAGCAGCAATTTATAAGGCAAAATATCGATAAAATGTCTCCGGAAGAGATCTCGGAAAAGCTCGGCATTCGCGCAAAGAAGCTCAGGAAAGAGATAAAGAAGCTCGACTTAAAAACTGTCAGAAGAAAACCCCAGGCTTTAACGGCTCCCGCTTATAAGCCGGCTTCCATCTGTCCGGAGAACAGAAATAAGATTTTAGGGGCAGCCCTCCTTGTATTTTTGATCACATTTATGGTATATATGAACACGCTGAAAAACGATTTCATATGGGATGATGAATACCTGATCCTAAAGAACTCCCAGGTGAAAAGCTTTTCTCATTTCTGGAACGTGTTCAGGACATATTTAGGGTATGGAAGCGACAACATCAATAATTTCTATAGGCCCATGCAGGAGATTTCCAACATGGTAGATTATTTCCTCTGGGGAGAAGACCCGAAGGGTTTTCATTTCACGAATATAATGCTGCATTCTTTTGTGGCTGTTATGGTGTTCATCTTTATTTTTTATATTTGCAATAGCGTGCCTATCGCGGGGCTGTGCGGTATTTTCTTCGGCATCCATCCCGTGCATACAGAGGCGGTGGCGTATATAGCAGGCAGGGCCGACTCGCTTTATTCCGCGTTTTTTCTGTTGTCATTTACCCTTCTTATAAGATATATGAACAGCCTATGCCGGGATAGGGAGAGGGGCAATTTATTTGTCCTCTCTATCCTGTTATTTGTACCGGCCCTTTTATCCAAGGAGATAAGCTTGGTCCTGCCTCTTCTTGTAATAGTGTATGTCTTTATCCTGCTTAAGGGCAGGATTTCAATGGGTACCTATAGGAAGGCGATGAATCTCTGGATACCTTACGCGGCGGTAGTGCTAGTATACGGCGTTTTAAGATTTACGGTTATAAATTTTTTCAAAATAGCTCCGCCTACCACATTTTCGGTGATTCCGCTACCCAATAGGTTATTTACTTTTTTTAAGACAATTCTGGAATATTTCGGTATGCTGCTGGTTCCGGTAAATCTGCATATGGAGAGGACCGTACATATTACGAGGTCTTTTTTTGAACCCGATTCATTGCTCGCTATTTTTGTGGTCCTGGGTATATTGGCCGCGGGGGTAGCCCTTTACAGGAAAAATAGGCTCATTTCATTTTTTATTTTCTGGTTTTTTATCAACCTGCTGCCGGTGTCGAACATATTCCCGATAAACAGTTTTATTGCGGAACACTGGTTATACATGGCCTCGATCGGGTACTTTTTCATTGTTTCCGCCGGAATATACGCGCTGTACGCAAAAAGTAGACGCGGCCTGGCGGGAAAAGCATTGGCTGTTATGCTGGTAGGCGCGTTTTTATCGCCCTACGCTTTTTTGACCGTAAGGAGAAACAGGGACTGGAAGGACGAAATTACTTTTTTTGATAACACGTTGAAGTACACGCCTAAGAATACAAGGTTGTATCTGAACCTGGGGAACACTTATTTTGAGAAACGTCAGTATGACAAGGCAATAGAGCAGTATGAGAAGGTCATTTCGATCGACGAAAATTACGCCGTGGCATACGGCAACATAGGGGTGGCCTATGTCTCCAAAGGCAATCTGTCCGAGGCGGAAAAATTTTTGAAAAAAGCGGTGGCGCTGGACCACAATTATCCATTGGCCCACTATAGCCTTGGCTCGCTTTACCGCAAGACAGGAAGAGCTAAAGAAGCCATAGATGAACTGGAAATATCCGTAAAACAGCTGCCGCAATATTATCCGTCCCTTAATTTGCTTGGTGAACTCTATTTAAACCAGGATGACAAAAAAAGAGCCATAGAATTATTCCAAAGATCTCTTCAGGTAATGCCCGACCAGCCGCACATTCGGAGCCTGCTTGAAAGAGCCAGCCGATAAGAAGATCTGACATATACCGCGCCGCGATTTATTTTATTGATTTGACTTCGATTGATGGTATAATACCTGTATAAAATATTTACTACCCTGCCGAGCTCGTGCTTGGATAGATGCGAAACTTTAGCCAACAAATCCGACAAAGGGAGCCTAACTCTCTTACATCCTTGGATATAAGGGGAGGGCACCCACCTATACAAAAAAGGACCTAAGTTTTGCGCTTTCACACGGCTCATGGCAGGGTTTTTTTAATGAAGCCATGACTTACAACAACCCTCTGGTTGGTGTAAGTCATCCCGAATGAAGATACTCCTGAAGAACTTCTTCGGGATCCCGGAGAGATTCTGAAGAGATCTCATCATCCGGGATATGGCTGAATTAATCCCGAGCGAAGCGAGGGATCTCCTGGGACTAGCTCATAGCTAATAGCTCATAGGGATACTTGTTACGTAGGCCGTAGGATGTGGGACGTAGGACGTTTCGTTATAGCACGTTACGAAGGACGATGGACGAAAGGACGAAGGACGATTAGTTATAGCACGTAAGGTAGTAGGTTGTAGGGGAATGTTTCGGGAGACAGTTAGAGGTTGCAAATGTTGCAGAGGTTGCTAAAGGTTGCAGAGATTACATAAATTCGAAGAAAGCAACATCTGCAACCTATGAAACTTTTGCAACCTATGCAACATAAAACAGCGGCAACTTTAAGAAACCTTAAGAAACCTCCGCACCGCCATATGCCTAAAGATCTTTTTGAAAAAAAGATTACGGTAAAAAACCAAGACCCGCTGGCCATCAGGATGAGGCCGAGAAGTTTAAAGGAATTCGTGGGCCAGGAGCACATTCTGGGCGAAGGCAAGCTTCTAAGGCGCGCCATAGAAGCTGACCGCATCCGCTCCCTTATCTTTTACGGACCTCCGGGATGCGGGAAGACGGCCCTGGGTTATGTTATATCTATTGCCACACAATCTTGCTTTGAGAACATAAACGCCACATCGAGCAATGTGAATGAGATAAGACGTATCATGACGGAGTCCGAAAAAAGACTGCAGATAGAAAATAAAAAAACCATACTCTTCATAGACGAGATCCACAGATTCAATAAGGCCCAGCAGGATGTACTTATGCCGGATGTTGAGAAAGGAAACCCTATCCTTATCGGCACCACTACACACAACCCGTTTTTCTCCATAAATTCAGCCCTTCTTTCCCGGTCTCAGATTTTTGAATTTAAGCCGCTTAAGGAAGAGGAGATAGCCAGGATCTTAAATATGGCGATGGATGATAAAAAAAGAGGCTTCGAAAAGCCGACGATAATAATTCACAAAGACGCGCTTGATTTTCTGGCCAAGACCTCCGACGGCGACGCCAGGCGGGCGTTGAACGCGCTGGAAGTAGGGGTTTTGACGACAAGGCCCAATAAAAATAAAGAGATCGAGTTTACAATAGATGTGGCCAGGGAGTCTATCCAGAGAAAGGCCATCGTTTATGATAAGGATGAAGATGCCCATTACGACACAGCCAGCGCCTTTATCAAAAGCATGCGAGGCTCGGATCCTGACGCTTCTTTATATTGGCTTGCGAAGATGCTTGTAGCGGGTGAAGACCCCAGGTTCATAGCCCGGCGGATCGTCATCTGCGCGGCCGAAGATGTAGGGAACGCGGACCCCCAGGCCCTTGTCGTCGCAAACGCCGCTTTGCAGATATCCGAATTCGTAGGCCTTCCCGAAGCGCGTATTCCTCTTGCCCAGGCTACGGTATATATAGCGTGCGCCCCGAAATCTAACGCCGCTTACCTGGGCATATCACAGGCTATGGATGATGCGGAGAAAGAGAGGACGCAGGAGGTCCCGGACCACTTGAAAGACGCTTCTTATTCCGGAGCCAAAAAACTGGGCCATGGCATCGAATACAAATATGCCCATAGCTTTGAGGGCCACTATGTTAAGCAGGATTATATGATGAAGAAAAAGAGATATTATATACCACAGGCCATTGGCTATGAAGCTAAGATAAAAGCCTGGCTCGAAAAGCTTGAGAAAAGAGCTGGCGGCGACTCTATAGGATGTTGCGCAGATAGTCCAAAAGAAATTTGACGGCAAAGACATGCCGCAATATTTAAACATCGCTAACTATCTGTAAAAACTAAAGATACGAAAAACAAAAACGTAAATATAACTTGACATACACCATAAAAGAGGTATAATATAAGGGTAAATATAATACCTTTTAAATTTGGTCCTGCGAGGCCAGAAAAGGAGTAAGTGAGTTGAAATACGAAAAAGTGACCTACCCATATACGAAAAAGGGTAGGATTTTTTTTGCTTAAAAAAGGTTAACCGATGGTTTTTAAAGAAAAAGCAAAAATATTAGACGAAAAGGACATGGAAAGGGCTATAATCCGGATTTCGCACGAGATACTGGAAAGGAATAGAGACACAGGGCGCTTGGCGATCGTAGGGATAAGAAATCGAGGCGAATATCTCGCTCAAAGGATAGTTAAATTTATAGAGAAGACTACAAAAGAAAACGTGCCGTTCGGTATCATAGATATTACCCTTTACAGAGACGACCTGACGGAAGTCGCGGAACAGCCTGTCTTAAAGGAAACTCAAATAGATTTTGATATATCCGGCAAAAGGGTGGTTCTGGTGGATGATGTCCTATTTACGGGCCGTACCATAAGGTGCGCCATAGACCAATTGATAGATTTCGGAAGGCCGGCCGTGATCCAACTGGCGGTACTCGTAGATAGGGGGCACAGGGAACTTCCGATAAAGGCGGATTACGTAGGCAAGAACGTGCCAACGGCGCTGAATGAGATTATAGAGGTTAGGCTAAGAGAGGTGGACGGAATTGACGAAATTATTATATGTGAAAAGCCCGAAGGAGAATAGAATGGCGACCAAGAAGATCGTTACCTGGACAAAGAAAGATCTTTTGGGACTGGAATATTTAACCAAAGAGGAGATCGAGCTCATATTGGATGACGCCAGATCTTTTAAGGAAGTGCTTACCAGGCCTCTCAGGAAGGTGCCTACGCTGCGCGGAAAAACAGTCGTCAATCTGTTTTATGAGCCGTCTACCAGGACCAGGACCTCTTTTGAACTCGCGGCAAAACGCCTCTCCGCAGATGTCATAAATATAGTAAAAGAGAGCTCAAGCATACAAAAAGGAGAGACGCTTATTGACACAGGCAGGAACCTTGAGGCGCTCAAAACAGATATAATAGTCGTGAGACACAATTGTTCCGGGGCGGCTATGATGCTGTCGCGGTCGGTCAGTATAAGCGTTGTCAACGCCGGAGACGGATGGCATGAACACCCGACGCAGGCGCTTCTGGATATATTTACGCTGAAAGAAAAACTCGGCGCTATCAACGGAATAAACGTCAGCATCATCGGGGATATAGCCCATTCCAGGGTAGCCCGCTCTAACATATGGGGCCTCACCAAATTGGGCGCAAACGTCACAGTCTGCGCGCCTGAGGGGCTTATTCCCGCCGGTATCGAGGAACTGGGGGTTAAAATCACAAACAGCGTTGACGAAGCCATAAAAAGGGCCGACGCCATCAATGTCCTGCGTATGCAGTTTGAGAGAGACAGGGCCGAAGCGTTCCCTTCCACAATAGAATATTTCAAGACTTTTGGCATAACGGAGGAGAGGCTTAAGAATGCAAAGAAGGGTATAATCGTCATGCACCCTGGCCCCATTAACAGGGGCGTAGAGATGTCTGCGGAGGTCGCCGACGGCGCCAACTCTGTCATATTGGAACAGGTCACAAATGGCATAGCAGTCCGGATGGCAGTGTTATATCTGGTCGCCCACGCGAAGAGAGAAGAGGCCCCGACGGACGCGGTATAGCACGTAGTAGCTCTTTCCACCAGAGGGTGGATCCGCCTTATGGCGGAAGCTCGTAGTTCATAGGGAGAGGTTTCGGGAGGTTGCGGGATGTTTCTTAAAGTTTCGGGAAGTTACAAAACGAAAAAGCAACTTTAAGAAACATTAAGCAACATCAAGAAACCTTAAGAAACCTCCGATATACGCGGGTACTCGTTACGAAGGACGATTCGTTATAGCACGTTAGGTTATAGGTAGTAGGTAATAGGTAGTAGGTTATAGGGGATGATTTCGGGAGACAGTTAGAGGTTGCAAATGTTGGAGAGGTTACATAAATTCGAAGAAAGCAACATCCGCAACCTATGAAACTTTTGCAACCTATGCAACATAAAACAGCGGCAACTTTAAGAAACCTTAAGCAACATCAAGAAAACTTAAGAACATGAATTCCGTGCTAATAAAAAAAGGTCATATAGTAGATCCCTTCAACAAAAGGGAAGGCGTGTTTGATATCCTTATAAGCGGTTCAAAGATCAGGGAAATATCCAAAGATATCACGACAGAAGGCCAAAAGGTTATCGATGCCAGAAATAAGATAGTGGCACCCGGCCTTATAGATATGCATGTCCATTTAAGGGAACCGGGAAGGGAGGACATAGAGACAGTAGCCTCGGGTACGCGTTCAGCGATTTCAGGCGGGATCACGAGCATATGCTCGATGCCAAATACCGACCCGACGATGGACAATTGCGCGGATTTAAGACGCCTTAAAGATATTATCAGGAAAGACGCTCTCGCAAATGTTTTTATAGTAGGCGCGATCACCAAAGGCAGGAAGGGCGAAGAGATCGTGGACATGGAAAAAATGCATAAAG
>Ga0154667_129_pt4 | contig 12921 bp, 13 predicted proteins | sample Rifle2008BG13ft_FD_116096 | JGI IMG/M metagenome (GOLD analysis project Ga0154667, IMG submission 116096) | Omnitrophica bacterium RBG_13_46_9 | reverse complement strand
ACGATAAGAGGGCCCATTTCGTAAATGAGGACTTTCGTAAGTTTATAAGATTTACAAAGGTAAAATACGACATCGTAACTCTTGACCACAGCATAGTCGACCCCTACTATTCGGGGTTCTTTACTTTGGAATTTTTTGACCGACTAAAGAGAATATCAAACCCCGATGGCCTGATTGTGTTATTGCTCGGCCGGGGGATAACCTGGAATACAATCAGAACATCTTTTGGCTATGTGTACCGGAATATGAATACCGAAATCGAACCTTTTATCCGCGAAACCGCTTTGTTTCTGACTATGCGGGAGCTAAAGGAAAAACCTTCCGCCAATTACGCGCTAGTTCGGGACGGGTTGGAGCCGGGCGGTTTGATATATTCCGACGGCCAGGTATATGGCGTAAAACCCAAAGACGTGCTTTACAATTTAAGAAATCAATTCCAGAAAATACTTCGCTACGTCCGTTCGTAAAATATCCAAAATCCGCAATCTATGCCGATAGGACAAAAAGTAAGCGTCGCCTCTTCCGTTCTCTTGGCTTATTTTCCTTTTTAATTTTTTTAATTTGTTTTCAGGCGCGTGTCACCCGACACAGTCCGATCTCGGGCTCAGCGGGGATAACGCATGACATGCTTATCGGTCATGACATAGTGCAGAACATCGGATTCCTTATACCCTTTTTCCGCATATTCCCTGCCTATGGCATTATTATGAAAATCCATCCTATGTTGGGCCGGGGTATTTGTATCATCGTTTGTCTCGTGGGCATCGGTAACCTTCTTTGAAAACTGCGCCCCATATTCCATGGTAAGGAGATAACTCCATAAAACATGCCGATACGCGTCCTCAGGAACGTTTGCGTCCGCCCTGGAGGCGTCTTTAGCCTTGTCTCTGGAATAGTCGGCAATTTCTTTAAGCCTCGCTACCCTGTCCGGATTTTCAGAAAATAAATCTAACTCCGCTTCGGTCGGCGCTTTATCCAGGTAGCCTTTCTTGCACATATCGTCTGCAAACGACCTAATGACCTCTTTATCTACGGCAATCTCGGTGAGATCGCCGGGTTCTGTCGAAACTTCGCCATATAAAACAGGGATCCCATCAAGATATTCCTGCGCTTTTTGGGCATTTTTAGTATCACCTAGGCCCTGGAAAACCTCCTTTGCTTTTTGGAAGTTTTTACTAGCTTCCTCGTATTGACGCAAGGAAAGATGAGCGATTCCAAGGTTATAGTAACTATCGGCATGGTTAGGATTTAGCTCTGCGGCTTTTTCAAGATAGGTTATGGCCAGATGGTATTTGCCTAAAAAACCATACGAAACGCCGAGGTCATAATAGACGCTGAAATCACCATGGCCAGGGTCGAACTTCATACCCTTATTAATCTCATGTATGCCGTTCTGGTAATCGCCTTTTTCTAAATAGCCCCTTCCGCGCCTAAAGTATTCCTCCGCGGTCTCACAATATACATTAGTAATGACAAGTCCGGACAAAAACAAAATTTTTATTATCATCCTACATAAATATACCACACGCACCTTCCGGTTTTCTTTAGCCCGTCTTCTTCCATAAACAAAAACCGTTGAACTTTTAATACCCTGATGTACCTTTTGGGGGATTATTCGGACTTGCTTATATTCTGATCGCTTCTGGCGGATAAATTATCCCGAACGCTTCCTTCGCTTTCTCCCGGTAGCGATCCCTCCTCTGTGAGAATCTGTCTTAACATCTCGCCGAGTGGCATGCCTATGTAATCGGGATTCTTGGCCAAAACCGATTTTATTATATCGAGATATTCGATGGCGGTATATTTTACGCCGATGCCGTCTCTGCGATATTTGATTATAATATCATATATGATTTGAATCTGCTCTCTGACCGGCAGTCTTAAAAAAGCTTCCGTTGTGGTGTCAGCGGCATGCTCTTCCGCGACAGGGCGTCCAGTCCCTTTCCCGGACTGTATAACTCTTGTCTCTAGGGCGGTTTGCGCCAGGGCAAGCGTGGATATAGCAAAAAAAGTTATGACTATGCATGCTTTATTCATTCTTTATGATCTTCGCTATCTTATTTGCCATAAAACCCGCGACCATTAAATGAGAGGTGGGTGTAAAGTGTTCGTCCAACGGGAAACATAGTTTGCTTATGGGCTCTTTAGAATCCGACAGAAAAGGCGTCAATGACAAATAGTCGATATTATGGGTTCTGCATATATCAGTAGAAGCTTCTTCAAAAAGCAACAGTTCCTTTGAGCTCCTGTAAAGCTCTATCGACCTCTTGTTTGCTATATAAAAAGAGAACAGCCTGCTGCCCAGAGTCTCGACTTCTCTTTTCAGGTTAACCATCAATATCTCTGTCTCCTTTTTTTGCTTGTCGTTCAAATATACATTTTTCTGGTCCGGATAGGATATAACCGCCTTTTTGGATTTGTTTCCGCCCGGTGTCTTGTTTTTCTTCAGTAAAATTTTGATCGCGGTCTGTTTTAACAGGCCGGCGACGTGTGAATGCGCGGTCAACCAATCGTAGAGCCATATTTTTCTCAAAAATTCCTTCTTTGCGGAAAATGTATCCTGCAAAGATTTGACGTAAAGCTCTCCATTTTCGTCTATGCCATAATAGACACTCTCAGAATTATCATAAAAATCGTTTCCGTCAAAACAGAGAATGACCAGATCCGGCTTAAGCGTCTCGCCGTAGACCTGGAGAAACTTCAAAGAATAATCTGTGCCCTTCCCGCCACAGCCTGCGTTTATCGCTTCCACAGAAATGCCCGCGCCGGTCAGAATCTGCTCTATCCTGTAAACAAATGTCTCATCGTCTTCGACGCCTACCCCGTACGTGGTGGAATCGCCCAGAAACAAGATCCTGATATCCGCGCCCTTAATCTTGCCGTATTCTTTTGCGCCCCTGCAACCATATGAATTATTGGTGTACGTGTAGTCATACGCTCCCGGATGAAACCTTCTGCCGTGCTGGTTAGGGACGTGGATTGCTCCCAACTGGGGATGATGGGCATATAGTACCGGGCCGATCGTCTGCGGTTTAAAAATTCTGAGTCCGATTTCCGCGGCTGCAAATGAAATCGCAATACCTATTACTAAGGCGCAAATACGGAATAATAACTTCATTTTAGGTTCTTAAAAGTTACATTCTGCTTTTAATGCACTCTTTTTTTATTATATCATAGAACGATCGTATATTATATTAATAATATGCGCATGTGAAAGATATGCGCAAGTGTGGATCTTCGGGCGGAAGACGCCTTATTAAAACCTTATCCTGCTTATTATATAGTCCGCCAGATATCGGGCGACCATATCGTTTCCGGCTTTGTCGAGATGCACCCCGTCCAAATAGTGATTTTCGAAATCCCTATCTTCTAAAAAAATCTCCTTATTCAGATCTATAAAGTCGTCTTTTCTCTTACGTACGCTCGCCTCCATAATGGAAATTATACGGCGATATATGCTATCCACTTCGGGATGCCGGGCCAGATACGAGCGCGAGACCGGAACAGAACACACTATAACCCTGCTATCAAAACTGAAAGAGGTATCCATTAAAAATCCTATCCTTCTCTCAAATTGCGCCAGGCCTGTTTTGGTCACATTATCGTAAACAATAACGCCATCTTCCCACTCTTCGCCGCAACCATTACGTGTCATCTGCGAATATTTCTCTGTCATGGAAGCATAGAGCAAGCTTACACCCATGATCCTGGCATCCAATATGGCCAGAAAACCGGGTTTAAGCGTTTCGACGCATTCCTCATGAAGCGATATCGCCAAAGCATCGTTTATGCCCATATAAAATATCGAAAGGGACGGAATGTTCCCATATTTTTTCAGATAATCTTCATATAAACGAACATTTTTTTTAAGAAGCGAGCCCTCTTGGGCCATATTATATACGGTTACCTTCTTATCCAACATTCTATTTAAATAAACTTCCAATCTATTTGGCCAAGAATCCTCATCTGCAACATAAGGGGTGCACTTTGTCGTGGAACCTCCAAAGGTCAAAATGACCTCCCCCGCTGACTTGTCGGGAGCGTACTCAGGTTTCCCGTTCATTAACCGGTGAACCTTAAAAAGGACGGTTTTAGCCTTAAGTCTTAAAAAACTGCTGCCGTAGAACAGAAAATCTATATTTTTGGACTTTGCTGAAAGTGTTATTCTCCATATCGTTTCGAGCGCAATAAACACCAGCGCCACTGTCACCGCTGTAAACAGTATGTTTTTCAATATATTTTTCATTGCAATCCATCTAAAATATAAAAACTTTTCAATAGCTACCCTTCACGCTTCGCCCTGGCTATCTCGCTCTCTATGCGCCTAAGCAGTTCTAAAAATTCGGACGGGACTTTGTATCCCTCTTTGGCTGCCAGGTCGCAATACCTGATGGCCAACTCATATCGCTTCTCCCGGAAATAGAATCGGGAAAGGTTAAAATAGCCGGGCCCGTAACGCGGATTAATTTCTATGGCTTTTTCATATGCAGCTATGGCCTCTTTTTTTCTGCCTATATTACCGTATGCGTCGCCAAGGTTAATGTATATCTTTGCATTATTAGGATTTAGTTCTATGGCTTTCCCATACATAGCTATGGCCTCTTCATAATTACCCAGCATACCATAAGCAATACCGATGTTATTGTACGCATCGGCAAAATTCGGCTTGAGTGTTATCGCTCTCCTGTGCACCGCTATGGCATCTTCATACTTACCCAGCCGGCTATACGCAATGCCGAGATTATTGTACGCATTTGCGAAAGCGGGGCTCATCGCTATCGCTCTCTTATACAAGGCGACAGCATCCTCGTATCTGCCGGCCATTATGTATGCGATGCCAAGATTATTATATCCTACGATATTGTCGGGCTTATGTATTATAATCTCCTCATATAACGGTATGGCTTTCTCGGTTTTTCCTACGCTGCAATATTCGTTCGCCAAGCTGCCGATCGTCCTTATGCTGCCGGGGGCATATCGCAATGTCCTTTCATAGAAGGCAGTCGGCTCCCGCCAGCAAGCACTATAGCGGATTGTCAGAAATGAATAACCGGCTATTATGAGAAGCGCGCAGGCAAGGGCAAGGACATTGAGCTTCTCGGACCTGTATAAAAGGCGCAATCCATGCCCCACAAGCAGAAAAAAACCGATGGAGGGCACATAAAGCCAGTGTTCGGCCATATATGCCATAGGTATGGGATAGATATGAGACACCGGCAAAAGCGCTATGAAGAACCAGTATATAGAGAAGAACGCGGGGTTACCGCTTTTTCTTTTTATGAAACCGTATGTCAGCAATGAAACTGACATAAATATGCCCAGAATCGCCTTTGGGTCCGTAAAATTGAATATCCTGTTCCCGTATTCCATGTGCAGATTGAAAGGAAGAAACATGAGTCTTATGTATTTGGTAACGGCTACGAAGAAACACGGTATCCTCATAAACACAGACGTATGAGACGCTAAATCCGGCGATACGGGTTTGAGAAACATTAACCGTAATATGATGTATAGAAAGGCGATAGCTAAAATGGGAAGGAAGCTTTTAAGCCCGACCTTCTTTCTAAAAGCATAGTGGTAAAGCAGTACTAATGCCGGCAGAATAAGGCTGTTCTCTCTGGATAAAAGAGCCAGCATATAACTCAGCAACATGATTACATAAAAGATCTTCTTTTTCGATCCTATATTTTTTATATAGAAGATAAAGCAAAGAAGCATAAAGAGTAACGCCAGGGCATCCGCCCTACCCGAGATATACGCTACTGCCTCTACATGTACAGGGTGGGTCAGGAACAGTATGCCCGTGAAGAAAGACAAAAGATCATCGCCATAAATAATATTTATCAACCAATAAAGCGCCATCGCGGCAAAAATATGCAATAAAATATTTGTCAGGTGATACCCGAAAACATTTAATCCCCATAAAGAATAATCCACCATATAGCTGACAGACTGAAACGGGCGGTAAGAAGGATATTTGACATCCGCGCCCTCGCCGATGTGTTTGGCAAAAACATCCGGGAGAAAAAACCAGCTTTTTATAAACAGATTATTCCTTATCAAATCGTGGTCATCCCAGATAAACTTGCCGTTTAGCGAATTTCCATAGACAGCAAAGCCCAAAGCAGTCATTAAAACAATCACTATAAAAACCATCCACTTTTTAGAAGTCCCTATTTTCTCCATATGACCAGTCTTCGCTCCATAGCCCGCTACTTTATCTGCTTATCAGCATAATAAAACTTAACAGCACTATCCCGATAGCTACAACCGCTATAATTCTCGGCCCGGGATATTTTATCCTGCCCATGAAACCGACACTGCGGTTCAGGTTTTCACCGCAATAAAGACAGAGAAGCGCGTCATCATCATAAACAGGATTCTTGCAATGTGGGCATATATGTTTTTGCATCTGCTAAAACTACTTCTCAACAACTTTAGATTCTTTATTACACCTAACAGGACCTGCTTTTTGGCGGGCTAAAAACGTTATTATCTATACGGTTCTTTAGTGTTTTGACATAAAAATGTGGGCTATCTTCTCGCCGACCTTAGGATGGAGAACGACTATTAAAAGGCCTCCTATAATGTTGCCGATTGTCACAGGAATAAGGTTATCAAAAATGCTTAAAAAACTGCTTGCGAACCTGCCTTTAATCATAAGCCCCACGGGCAGAAAATACATATTGGCCACGGAGTGTTCATAACCGGAAGCGACAAAAGTCATTATCGGAAAATAGATCCCCAGTATCTTGCCGGCGACCGTCCGGGACGCTATAGACATGATTACCGCCAGGCACACAAGCATATTACACAAGATGCCGCGACACAGCGCCTCTGTAAAACCCAGATTCATCTTTGCCTCTGCGATCCTGCTCGCAACCTCTCCCATAGGGGCCGGAACGCAAAAATAGCCAAGAAGACCGGAATCATAAACAATACGGGCGATGATCACCGCCCCCAATAAATTTCCGAAATACACAACCAGCCAATTCCGTAAGACTTTAACGAGGGGATATTTCCTGTCAATAAGGCCTATGCTCATAAGTATATTGCCGGTAAAGAGTTCCGAACCCGGAATAAGCACCAGTATAAGGCCGACGCTAAAAACGCTTCCAGACAGAAACGCTGCGAAACCCGCGTCCAGGGTTTTTCCGCTCAGCACGGCTATGGCGGCATTGGCGCCGAAAGAAATGTATATGCCGGCCAAAATCCCGAATATGAATAACTCGAATATCGTCGCGTTTGCCTTCTTCTCGCCGATATCGCTCAGAGACTTTGATATCTCTGAAGGGCTTAAAAACAGACTTCTCATACCTTTTCCCCTCTCTTGCTATATAAAATATACCTGCATAAATAAGAATTTGCAAGGCGTTAAAGTTGATTTTTTGGAATTATTTTAATTGTATTGTCATATTTTAAGGCGATTACATAGATTTAAGGGAAGATTACAGCGATTAAGTCTAAATCTCCGTAATCTAGATTGCATCTTTTTGGAAGCAAAGAATCGCTGTAATCATTCATTTTATGAATTAAAAACAGGCTTGCATGGTATAATAAGCATAATGTTCGGAAAGCTGTTTACGAATATGTTTTTGTTCCTGATGGTTTTTGTCGTAGTCTTCCTCGGCGCTGATTGGTATTATTATAATAAAGTTATACAGAGAGAACCGCCGAACAAAGGCCAGATATCCTATTCGGACTTCAGGGTATTATGGTACGCCTCCTACAATCTCTACGGCTACCTACGGAAAACACTCGTACTTTTTTGTTTTCGTATATATGACTTCTTTTCCGTTTGGTTTCGAAAAAAACCCCTCTTTGTCGCTGGAAAAAATCTGGACACAAGAAACGGCCATGGCAAGGGCTGAGAGTATCCTGATGGTTCTGCTAATCTCATTTCTTGGGATGATCTGAGGGTCTTTAAAAGAAAAGGACTGGCCGGATTCCGGTGAAGGCGAAGTGGACGACAAGGTATCAGCTAAATCCCACGCTCAAGAAATTCTTTAATTTGCGCGCCCTGGTAGGATGCCTGAGTTTTTTCAGGGCTTTTGCCTCTATCTGCCTGACCCTTTCTCTTGTCACATTAAATATTGCGCCGACCTCCTCGAGCGTTCGTGGATAACCATCCCCGATCCCAAATCTTAATCTTAACACCTTTTTCTCCCTGTCAGTAAGCGTATCCAAAACGTCTCCCATCTGCTCTTTTAGCATGGTATAGGCGGTGGCGCTGGCCGGAGAAACGGCCCGTTTGTCCTCGATGAAATCCCCAAAATTAGTATCCCCTTCATCGCCTATGGGTGTCTGCAGGCTTATAGGTTCCTGGGCAATCTTTAATATGGCCCTGACTTTATCCACCGGCATCTTCATTTCGTGTGAGAGCTCTTCGGGAGCCGGCTCGCGGCCCGTCTCTTGAACCAACGCCCTCGAAACACGAATAAGCTTATTGATCGTCTCTGTCATATGCACGGGTATCCTTATAGTCCGCGACTGGTCCGCTATGGAGCGGGTTATGGCCTGCCTGATCCACCAGGTTGCGTATGTGGAAAATTTATAACCGCGTTTATATTCGAATTTGTCAACGGCTTTCATAAGGCCTATGTTGCCCTCTTGTATTAGATCCAAAAAGGAAAGCCCCCTATTGGTGTACTTCTTGGCGATGCTTACCACAAGCCTCAGGTTAGCGGCTACAAGCTCTCTCTTTGCCTTATTGAAATTGGTCTCTTTGATCCTTATAAGGCGGTACAGCTTTTTTATACTTTCCGCCTTGTCGCCGAATTTACGCTCGAGATTCTTGAGTTTTCTGATTAACTCTTTCCTGCCTATTTTTTTACGTTTTGTTCCTTTTATGTCTTTCTCTATCGCTTCCGCCTCGTCGATAAATTCTTTCATCTTTTGCGCAATCTGCTCTATCGTGGCGATTGCGAGCCGCATATCCAATAAAATCTTGACGACCTTTGCCTTTACCTTTGTCGCCTTAAGTTTCTTTAGCAGCTTTATTATCCTTCTTTTGACTACATACTCTTTGAACTTGGGGTCTATGTCTATGATCTCGTCGAGATTAACATTTTTTTTCAGCGTGTTTTCCAGTATGTCTATAACGGTCTTCTTCGCGATATTCGTCCATAAAATATTTTTCCTGAAGATATTCTCAGCGACTTTGATCTTTTCGGCCAGACTGATCTCCTGCTCTCTGGTAAGAAGCGGGATCTGGCCCATCTGCCTGAGATACATCTTTACTGGATCGTCTACCTGCGCAATTTTGGTTATCTCTTCGTCCTTCAGGTGACCTCTCTTTACGCGTTGTTCCTGCGGCAGGATATATTCTTCTTTCTCACGGTCAACAAGAGCGATATTCTCCTTATCCAGGATGCTCATCACCTCATCGATCTCTTCGGAAGAGAACATATCATCCGGCAGGACGCTATTCACCTCTTCGTAAGTCAGATACTTTTTCTTTTTTCCCAGGGCTACCAACTTATCGATGGCGGTTGTTTTTACTGACTTCTTTGCCATGCTGGCTGCTTGTTTAATCGGATTACGATCCTTCTTGGCGGCCATATACCCTTCTTTTACCCGTTTTATTATACCCCTAGAACCAATGTCTATACGCGCGACTGCTTAATAAGTTCCGAATATTCGGCAATAAGCCTGTTTACCCCATCAGTATCAGCGTTGCTTTCGGCTTTCCTGATTTTAAATTGTATCACGCTTAAGACTTCTTTCAAATTGTCCTTCCTTACGTGCCGCAAGCAATCCTTAAGCGCCTTAGAACTATCCTTTATGGTCTGGCAGAGATTTGTAGCTTCCGAAATAATCCTTTCCGCCTCAGTATCTGTAAAATAGCTTATGAGGTGAGAGGGCGTCGTGCTTTTACCGCTTTTATGAAGCTGCGATATCTTTTCGAATATGCCTACCAGCAATTTGTCTTTAAAATTTTGAAACCCCAGTTCCTCTAGCTTCGTAATATGTGTCATATCCTCAAGCACTATGGCAAGAAGCATCATCTCTGCGGTTGTAATGGCTCTTTTTTTCTCGGTCTCGACCGTATCGCCGATAGGGTAAGCCCTTGCGGAATATGTTCTCACCTTCTTTAGCTCCGATCTTACGGACTCCTCGTCGACAGACAGCTCTTCCGATATCTTCTTCAAATAACTGGATTTCAGAACAGCATTTTTTATCCTTGAGAGTGTCGGAAGCATCTCTTCGACGATCCTCGCCTTGCCGCGAGGTTGGTCTTTTCTGAACCTTGCGCTAAGCACCCCTAATTTATATTCAAAAAAATCTTTCGATTCTTTCAGGACTTTCATGAACCCGGTACCGCCTTCCTTTCTTACCAGGCTATCCGGATCATGGCCTTTCGGCAACAAGGCGATACGCACGTTCATATCCTCTTCTATCAGAAGGTCCAGACTTCTCAAGGTCGCTTCCTGGCCCGCTTTATCGGAATCATAGACCATTATGATATTCTTTGCAAAGCGCTTCAGCACGTTAACCTGCTCGGTTGTCAGAGCCGTTCCGAGGGTCGCCACAATGTTTTTTATACCGTTTTGATAGGGCAGTATTAAATCGAAATACCCTTCTACTATGACGACATAGTTCTGTTTTTTGATGTATTCTTTGGAAAAATTAAGGCCATAGAGGTGCTTTCCTTTTGTGTATATGTATGTCTCCGGTGAATTTATGTATTTAGGCAGGCTGTTATCCAGTGACCGCGCGCCAAAACCCAGAATCCTATTCCTTATATCAAAAATCGGAAAAACTACACGGCACCGAAACCTGTCATACCAATTTTTGGTATTAGAGTTCTGCAATATGAGCCCTGCCTTTTCCAACAGCTGCAATTCAACTCCCTTTGCGCTGCAGTGGCCGATCAGGCCCTGCCAGGAATCCTGCGCAAATCCCAACCGAAAATATTTAATTGTATTATCAATAATGCCACGCTGGAGAAAGTATCCATAGGCATCGCGGCATTCGGCTGCCGCGAGATTATTCTGGTAAAAATCGCACGCCATATTATTGACCTCGTATAGCTTATCGGCAAGAGGGTCTTTTGGCCTATCGCTTATGCTTGTGTGTGGTAAGGCGATATTGGCTTTATCAGCCAGCGTCCTTACGGCCTCGATGAAATCCATCTTTTCATATTTCATCAAAAAACCTATCGCATTCCCGCCTGCCCCGCATCCGAAACAGTGATATATCTGTTTGCCTGCGCTTACTATAAATGACGGGGTTTTCTCCTGATGAAACGGGCAATTGGTTTTGAAATTCTGGCCTGTTTTTTTAAGTGGTATATAGCCGGATATGACTTCCACGATGTCCACTTTGTCAAGTATCTGGTCTATGATCTCATTCGGTATCATTTTTTATCCTGTGCCAACCCCTGTAGCCGGCGATCGCCTTTCGGAATAGACGCGCGTCCGCAACAATAAATTACCTTTTTACCCTGACAAAACCCGAACACGGAATTATGTTAAAAGCGTCTTTTTTCGTCAATTCGTCCAATAACAAATTTAAACCCAGGTTATCGCTGGCAATGTGGCCTGCGATAATGATATTTATGAATTCGGACTTCGCTATTTTAAAATGCTCTTCGCTCAAATGCATCGCGACAATGGTGCCTATGCCTGCTTGGGAAAGGCGCGCGAATACTTTCTTAGAACCTTCTGTTCCGCCGGTCATGTCAACAAAAACTTTGCCGGATTTATTGCTTTCCTTGCCTGCGATAAGGCGCGGACCCACGGCCTTAAACATGGCGTCCCGGTATTCCGGGATTGTTTTAAGGATCCGCAAAGCGTCACTGACCCTGCCAGGTTTTTTTGTCTCAAAAAGTTTTTGCAGGAAATGAACGACGTGGTTGTCAGCGGGGGTGTGGACGCACATGAAAGGAATGTTCAAAAGCTTCGCGACATCTACGCTCCTCTGGTGGTTTCTCGGAAGTAAGTTTCTGGAAGTCTCGTCGATGCGTTCTTTCATAAGCGATTTTGCCACATCCAGATTTATACCCATACGGTGCAGTATATCCGTCTGCACATGCATAACCTGAGGCAAGTCTACCAAGGCTATGCCGGAAGGATGATGTGACATAACAAGGTCTATGCCTGCATCTTTATCATTCAATAGGTGCGCCGTCAAAAGTTCCGGCGCCTCTATGTCAATACCAACCATAATTGTCCTGACAGTCTGCCCCCTATCTCCGTATAAAATCCGCGTATCGGCATACGGATGTCTGATCCTCTCTTTATCGAAATGCTTTTTATCCTCGGCCTTCAGGACTCTGTACTCCCGCTTAATCCTGTTCAACGCGGACTTTAATTCATTTTTTGTGCGCGGATCTTTTTCCAGGCCTTTTTTTATTACAAACTCATAAATTGCGCCCAGCTTCATGCTTCTTCCTCCACATCTTTAGTATTCATCATTGAAGAATCGAGATTTATCTTTCAAATTAAAAGAGTTCAACAGATACGGCTTTTTTTCAGAGGTAAGTTTCCTCAGAGCCATCCGGTACCATGTATTGTTATTGTCCTTGTGCAGTAACCTTATAGCCATACTGGCGATTCTCAAGTTTATGTCTACGAAAAACATCCCCGTACGCGAACTCTTAACGCCGGATTCGACAAACCTGAGAGGCAAGAGAAGAAGACAGGTCACCACAAGACCTATGATAATTGCGGAACGCGAAATACCCAAGATCGCGCCGCCTGTCTTTTCTATGCCGCCTATTCCGGTTTCACTTAATACCGCGTAGACGCCTGTTATACGCGATACAAGGCGGTAAAATATAAACATTGCAAACAAGATAATAAAATAACTAAAAAAGTTACATATAGAAAGCGGGATTGAAAATTGGTCCACAACCCAAGAAGCTATCTTATCGTAATAAAATAGAGAGAGACCTGGGATAGATATTAATATAATTAG
>Ga0154667_134_pt1 | contig 13130 bp, 4 predicted proteins | sample Rifle2008BG13ft_FD_116096 | JGI IMG/M metagenome (GOLD analysis project Ga0154667, IMG submission 116096) | Omnitrophica bacterium RBG_13_46_9 | reverse complement strand
CTCTCTCCCCAAGTCCTCGTCCAGGGCAAGGAGCATCCTCTCCCCGTCAGGTAGGTTCATCGCGCAATTGAAGAGCGCGTTCGCAAGCTCTTGCGTAACTCCTTTCGCCTTTTCTTTTATTGCATTTGCGCTTGCCGAAAGCGCCGGGCCCAGTGAGGTGCTGCTTTCGCTTTCGCCTAAAGAAGCCCTGCATATCTCAAGGTCTGCGCGCATCTCGCGCGCGCTATGGTATCTCCGTGACCTGTCATCGTTTGTGGCTCTTTCTATTATCCTTTCTATCCGGGGATCCAGATCCGCTGATCCGATCTGACGGATCTCCAGACACCCTGTAAGCATCTCGCACAGAGTCGTTCCCAGAGCATACATATCATCAGAAAAGTCAGGTTTAGCTTCTCCTTCAAAAACATCATATGGCGTCCGAAAGTAGTTAGACTTGTCTAGAAGATGGCGCGGATCGTTATCCCAATCGTAACCTACCCTTTCAGAGATTCCGTAATCATGAAGAATAACCCTTCTTGAATTCAGTAAGCGTATATTTCCGGGGTGGACATCCCTGTGCATGATACCCTTCGGGTGTATATAGGTCTCAAGTATCTCCGCCACTTGTATCGCGATATCGATAGCTTCTTCCGGGGAAAGATAACCTCTTTTCGCGCTATCTGTCGCCGCTTTCTTCTCATCTATGTAAACGGATAATTCCTTGCCCGCTTTGAAATATTCGAAAATTATGCCGCATGGCCCTTTTCCATCCGGCCTTTTTACGGCTAAGACCGAAGGCAGAACCGCTATCGTGCCTTCCGGATTGACTTCGCGGGTTATTTCCGCTTCAGGAATCAGGGTATCTTGTATGGTCTGTGTACAGATTGAAAACTTCATAAGACATGGCCTACCCTTAAGCCAAACCTCGGAGATGCTCCATTTATATTCGTCTCGTTCGATATCCGCAACAGCGGTTTTTAAATCGTAAAGATTGTGCGCCAACCTTTTTCCTTCTTCGGAAAGAGAGGCATCTATAGGGACGTCCCGTCTCAGCAAATGCTCTTTTTCGTGCTCACGCCAGAAATGCAGCTCGCCGAAATCCTCATCGAGAAAAGATAGAACCGTATACATATATTCCGACATAAAAAGATTCTTGGCTTTGTTTTTATGGGTCCCCGCGTGGGTAAGAAGACCCTTAGCGATATATTTAAATGCGCCGGGGAGATGTTCCTCCAGCAAGGCGTCCTTAACCACATATATGTCCAGCGGGAATATGTTCTCCTGCGCTATAGCGCTATAGTTCTCTTTGCCTATGAGGCGCTTTGTCTCACCGCGAGTAAGATGTCTTACGTCATCGGCATACTTACCGCTAAAGACAATGTTATTGAGAGTATCGTTGAGCACCTCATGTTCACTTTCGCTTAAGGGTTTGATCTTTCCTGTCTCCGGCTCCACAAATAGCGCCGGGCCGTGAGAGGTATTTTCCCCGCCCATGGAATCCCTGCACTCACCGAGGTCAGCCAGCATCTCACCCATGTCGTGATAGCGCCTGTCTCTTTCCGGATGGGTTGCCCTTTCTATGATAGTCCTTATTCGTGGATTCATCTTCTGAAGGTCCTCGTTAACAGGCTCCAATTTGCCGGTCAGCATATAACAAAGGGTTATGGCAAGCTGATATGCATCATCTGAATAATCAGGATTTACTTTTTCACTCAGGATGTCTTTCGGCATAAAGTACGGCGTGACTGCGCGTCTCAATTTTCTCGGGTCTTCTTTCCAATCATAATCAGCGGACGCGGATCCGCCGAAATCAAAAAGAATCACGTTCCCGTCGGCCCTTAAGTATATATTGTCGGGTTTGATATCGCGATGGATTATCCTATGGCTGTGCACATGGTTTTTGAGTGTCCCTGCTATCTGAAGCACTATGTCTAAAGCCCTGTCCTGCGGCATGCGCCTGTCTTGCGTCCTGATGCGAGATTGCACGAATATATATTCTCCCAGGGTGAGGCCGCGCGGGAACTTATCGATAACAATTCCCGTCATATCTTTATAAGTCTTTAAATCTAATTTAACGGGCAGGCTCGATATGCCGCCATCGGGGTTTACCTCTCCCAGAAACGCAGCTTCGGGAATAATGCGTCCTTCCGCTATTCTAGGATTGTTTGTAAGTTTTATAATATATGGCCTATTTTTAAACCATGTTTCCCATATCACTATACCGGCGTTCGCTTTTGTTAAGTCATCATTCTTCTTTCTATAAAGCATGCCGATTAATATTTTTTCACGGTTATCCCTCAAATCGGGAGCGCCTTCTCTATTTGCAAGATGGCCTGCCTCGTGCTTCCTCCAGACTTCCAGCACAGGGGATTTAACATGGAGCAAGTTTGACAGTTCGTTATAAACGGAATTCGGTATGAAAATATTCTGCGCACGTGGCGTGCCGTCTGCGTCACGCCACGTTCCGGCATGGGTAATGAGTCCGTAGGCAAGGTACTTATACTTTTCCGGTAATGTTCCGGCAAGAACAAAGTCATTTATCACATACGCGTTAAGAGGCGGGCCGTGAGAGCTTATTGAGCCGAAATTATCCTCACCCATAAGCTCTTTTGTTCTTTCCGTGTTTAATCTGCCCACAAGGTACGGCGATTCGCCCTTAAACACTAACGTATCAAGCGTTTCATTGAGCGCCTTGCGCTCGTCCGGCCTTAATTTCCGTATTTCATGCGTCTCTGGATCCACAAAGAGCGCCGGGCCGGGGGAGACGTTTTCTTTTACGTATTTCCCGGAGTAGACCGCGTTTTCGGTCACCACATAGTCGACTTTTATATCATTTTCACCGGCAGGAAGTTCATCGACGACCTGCAGCCCAAAGGCAAGACCGATCGCCGGCGTATCTGGTATCTGTGCCATGTATCGGTCATAATACCCCATGCCGTATCCCAGGTGTTTTCCCCGTTTATCAAACGCAAGGCCGGAGATCACGAGGAGGTCTATGTCTTCCGGCTCCACCTGATTTTCCTCATCCGGGACAGGTTCTAAGAGCTTCGGGTATTTCTTGTTCGGTTTCAGGCCATCGAGGCTTGTGATTTCATAGTATGCAAGTGTTTTCGCTTCCGTATCACATACGGGCAGCGCAACTCGTTTTCCGGCATCCAATGCTGCCTGAATAATCGGTATCGTATCGACCTCTTCGGGGATGGAATGAAAGAATGCTATTAGACCGGCGTTTTGATATACTTCTAAAGATCGCAACGTGTTCCCTATAGTACTGCTTTTTTCGCGACGCTCCTCAGGTAAGAGCATCTCCCGGTGTTTTCTCATTTCGGATCGTAATGTCGCTTTCTTCGCCTTAAGGACGCTATCATCCGGCCTCCCCGAATCCTTTGATACCTTTAATCGGATCGGTTTTGCCATAACATTTGCCATTCTGTCCAGGACCGGCCCAAAGAGGTATTTAGCCACAATAAAGCCTGCGACTGCGACTAAAGCATCTCGCCAATCGGAGACAGAGCCCCTGCGGTCCGGCAGACCCTCACGCAGAAGCGGTTGTACAAATTCAAAGAAAAACGCATATAGAACCGACATCGCGAAGACATAGGACCAGGGAACCCTATATCTGTCAAATTCACTATCGCTTGCCCGGTAACGCAATAATATCTCTACCGCAACAAATGAAATCCCTAAAATCACGGTCGGGAAGAATAAGTGAAGGCCGTGGTTTGACAAAAGCTTAACGATAAGCGTGGCAAAGGCGCCGCCCTCACCTTTCTGCAAATACGATTCGAAGTAATGGTTGCAGTAAATGAACCAGAACAGGGCCCACAGCGTGCTTACAACGGTTATGGTGAGCATGAGCGCTTTCTTTGCCATAAGTACCGCCGCATCATCCATAAGCTCATGGGGCATCCCTTCTCTGTCCGGAACGGCTGTTTTCTCTCTCTGTGATATTGTATGCATGACATCCGGAGAAGCTGCAGGTTTTTTGGCGGTGATCACCCAGTTACCGCATAATATGCCATCCAAGGTATTCTGCCATATAGGGCGTATCTCTACTTCTTCAAAACCGATCTTCTTCAAATTTTCCCGCCATGTTTCCTGGGACCATGATCTAATACCGTCTATATCCTGGCCATGCACGGGTATCGCTGCTCCGTCGGCTCTCATGGTATAAATGCGGTCTGAATGAACCGCAAACAATATCGATCCGCTGTTCTTAAGGGCGCGCGAGCATTCGCTTATCGCCTTACTCCGTTCGTCTCGCTCAATAAACGAAAATACGAATCCTGCTGTGACGACATCAAACTCGCCGTCCGGAAATGATAATTTTCCCGCATCTCCCTCTACTATTACTATTTTAGAGCCTCTCGATCGGGCGAGCCTGTTTCCGATTTCGACCGCATTTTTGTCCGGTTCTATGCCGATGACTTCCCGCGCGCCGGCTCTTTCAGCCCATGCAGCAAGCTGCCCAAGCCCGGAGCCCACATCAAGAACCTTGCCGTCCTTTACCATAGCCTCACAGCCCATCAGGGCTTTATTATAATAACTGACAGACCTGCCAAAATCGCCTCTTCTAACGGATAGCTCAAGCCCCTCCCTGCTCATCGATCCCGGGATTCCTGGTCGCGCATCACCATCTTTGCTTAAATCCCTTCTCTTTACCCTTTTTAAATCCTTAAATCTCATTTTAGCGACAACCTTAGCGATGTCGGGGTATTGTCCGGCTAAATCGATACGCCCTATTACGCCCTGCCACCTTTTTAATGCCGCCTCCAACCTCTTATTAAAAATGTCGTCTTGCCCGCACTTGGCGGATAACTCGTGGACCACGACATGCAAAAGCGAATCGTATGTCTCCCGGGGTTTACGAAGAGTGAAACCGACGTTCGGTATCTGATATAGCGCTAAATTAACATAAGTATCCTTGATATCCCGCGGAATATTGATATATTTATTGCTGGCGTGCGCTTTCTCGATTTCTATCGGAATCCGGTATTCTCTGCCTTCAACTGAGACTACCAAAGAGAGGTCCTTCGGCACAAGCGATATGCTGCTTTTACTCATAAACCGCCGGACTTCATGTAAAAATTCGGGACTTGCCCCGAATGCAGCAAAAAACATTAATACATCGTGCTTCAGTTTAAGTTCCTTAAAATCATCCAAAAATCTCTTTATGTTTTCCTCATCGCTGTGAGCGATTGAAATAGGGGTATCTATCTTTTCTTCGTGCCCGACGGTCTCTTCTTCCCGTTGGGTCCGCTTCAGGTGGGCTATACTGCGCGTTTCTTTAAGCGTTTCGAACTCCTTACTTCTGAAAACCGTAATGTCGAGTATTCCATTATCTTTATTTAGAGTTATATATGCGTAATATTTGGTCCTATTGATGCTACATGGAATTATGTATTCATTTGAAGATATTCTGTCAAAATAATGTCGTAATGAGTCTTTTTGCGAAAAACCAAGGACTATGTCTATTTTTTCGCTTCCTATCCGCGCGTTGACGTCTCCCGGAATAGACCCGAAATCAGGAAAACTCTTTGTAAGGCATGATATGTAATATTTTATTATGCCGATATCTCTTAAATGTTTACTTTGAAGCGGTTTGAATATGGATTGCGTCGCGAGGCAGAGCCTGTCCGGGTATGCCCAGGCGACGGAGTTCGTCAAAAATAGGCATACCACGAGCGTTGCTACCGTCTTCATCCATATGCTATGTTGTTTTTTTCGTTTCATAACTTTATCTTTGTTTCCGCCGGAGGTTTCTTAAGGTTTCTTGATGTTGCTTAATGTTTCTTAAGGTTGCGTTCCTTTGTAGCATAGTTTTTCTCGTTTTATGTTGCATATGTTGCTTATATATAACGAAATTCGTATTTCAATTCGTTTTAATGAGTTTCCTCCTATGAGCTATCAGTCATCAGTCGTCAGCCATCAGCTATCGAGTCAATGAATTTCCATAAGTTTCTTCCTATGAGCTACTAACGTTCTATCCCGAATCGTCCCACGTCCCAGCGAGCGAAGCGAGCGGACGTCCTACGTCCCACGTAACGAGTACCCCTCCTACCCCCTACTACCTATTACCTACTACCTAACGTGCCATATCGAATCGTCCATCGTCCCAGCGACCGCAGGGAGCGGACGTCCCACGTCCTACGTAACGAGTACCCCTATAACCTACTACCTATTACCTACAACCTATAACCTAAGAGCCAAGAGCTATGAGCTAGTAAGTCATGGCTTCATTGAAGATCCCTCGCTCCGCTCGGGATTAATTCAGCCTTATAACTTACACCAACCACCGGGTCGTTGTAAGTTATGGTTTCATTGAAGATCCCTCGCTCCGCTCGGGATTAATTCAGCCTTATAACTTACACCAACCACCGGGTCGTTGTAAGTTATGGCTTCATTGAAGATCCCTCGCTCCGCTCGGGATTAATTCAGCCTTATAACTTACACCAACCACCGGGTCGTTGTAAGTTATGGCTTCATTAAAAAAGCCAAGCCGCCATATTCCAGGCAGCTTGGCTGTCTATATACAAAATGATAGATAAAAAATTTCCAGACCGTCAGCTTTGCCCCGAATGAAGATCCTTTTTTGGAACTTCCTCGGAGTCCCGCCAATACTTAAGCACCGGCGGGACGCCCCCATGTCGCCATGGGTTTGCCCACATACCTTTTCAGGCATATGACCCTGAATCCGAACGTTGTAGCGCGGTTTCGGGGTTTTATCTAGAATATTATATTATAAAATATAGCATAAAATACCCTCCTATGTGTCACAGGAACGTAAAACCTTACCTAACTTTTTTATCTTTAACTATCAGTACTGGCTATAAGGTGAAGCTCCACCGCCTTACAGCGGTGGCTTCTCTTTTTACAGGGTTCCGCTCTATCGGTGGAGCGGAACCCTGAACCGAAAGCCATTCATCCGCGCCCTTACAGGCGTGGCTTTCTGGTTCATGGGTAAAATACTGACTTGCTTTTCTCTTTACTGGTTAAGGATTTTTATTTCGGTTTTGATCAGGCGGATCCTGGCTTGAAGTTTGTCGAGCTCTTCACGGAAGGAATTTATATCTTTTTCCAAATTGCTGACTCTTTTATTCCAGAGAGACACCTCGTCTCCAGAGAGAGACAAGTCGCTCTTCTTGGATAAAAGCTTTTGGATATTTTTTAATTTAGACAGGGAATCTTTAAGGCCTGCTGTCTTTAATTTATATTCGGACATCTTTTCTTCCAGCTGCGTCCTTAAGGCATTTATCTGAGGCGTCATCTCCTGCCTTAACAATGATGCTTGCGTATTAAGATTGCTTTTCTTGGTCTTGAGGTCCTCCTTTAGCGCGTATATCCTTTGTTTTATACTATCTTTTTCTTTATTAAAATCATCTTTTAGCGATAGTATCTTATCATTTATGCGTCTTTTTGTGCCGAGATATTTTTCGAAAGACGGGTCTGCCTTAATGATCTCATTCACGGTATTTTCGCTGACACGGCCGCAACCGGCTAAAAACGCGATCAAGGTAATAATCAAAAAACTGTATTTCAATCGTATGTCCATTGTATTTCAATAATCGAAGGTTTCTTAAAGTTACTTATATATCGTGAAATTCGAAATTCGCCCCGCCGATGCTATCGCGCTGCGGGGTCTCGCCATGTGGCGGAAAATTCGTAAACGAGTTTCAATGTATTTCCATTGTATTTCAACCGCATTCCGTTTCAATGACTTTCGATTCTCCGTCATTGCGGGGCGCAGGTGTTTTCGAAGTGCGCCGCGGCAATCTCAGACGAATGAGATTACTTCGCTCCGCTTACCTGAAACAAGGTCGCTCGCAATGACACGAACCCAAATCATCCGTCGGCCTTTCGTCTGTCGTCCTACGTAACGAATGTCCCTACTACTTATTACCTATAACCTAACGTGCTATAACGAATCGTCCTACGTCCCACGTCCCACGGAACGTGCTATTCCGAATCGCCCTCAGACGTTAAACCTAAAATCAACGATATCTCCGTCCCGCACGACGTACTCTTTCCCTTCGAGCCGGACAAGCGCCTTTTTCCTCGCTTCCTGGACGGAACCGCAGGCTTCCAGGTCGGTAAAGTTGACTATCTCGGCCCGTATGAACCCCCGCTGGATGTCGGAATGGATCTTCCCCGCCGCTTCCAGGGCCGTGACGCCGTTTTTTACCGGCCAGGCTTTCGTCTCGTCCCCTTTTGTCGTGAAAAACGTTATATATCCAAGCGCCTGGTACGCGATATCGATCACCCTGTCTCTGGCTAACTGCTCTATGCCAAGTTCTTTCAGGAAAGGCCCTCTTTCCGGCTCATCGATGTCGGCGATCTCGGCCTCGAGCTCCGCGCAGAACTCGACGCTCTTAAACCCGCGCCTGGCGCATTCGGCCTCTATCGCCCCGGTGACGCCGCTGCCGGTCTGATCTTCCCCGATATTCCCGACGATGACAATTGGTTTCCCGGTCAAAAACTGGAAACCGCGGATGGACTTTTCCTCGTCATGCGTAAGCGTGATCGAGCGGATCGGCATGTTCCTTTCGAGGCATTCCCTGCATTTCAGGAGCGTCTCGTGTTCCCGGGTCTTCTCCGGGGAACGGTCCTGCTTCATCTCTTTATCCAGGCTCGAGAGCCTGTGCTTCACGACCTCGGTGTCGGCAAGGATAAACTCGACGCCTATATCATCCATGTCCTTCACGGGATCTCTTCCCGCGAAGACTCCCAGCACCTCCATGAGCGCTTCGATCTCTTTGATATGGGGAATATGAAATCCGGGAAGGTCCTCAAACGTGATCTCGGCCGGGGTGATCTTTTTAGGATTGAAAAGCGATTTCAGCATCTCGAGTCTCCAGTCCGGGACTTTGACGACCCCAAGATGGGGTTTTGTGGGATCAAGTCCCTCTGACTCGCGCTTTGTCTTCTGGGTGATCGCCCTGAAACAGGTCGACTTCCCGCATCCGGATAAACCTACGATCGCTATCTTCATCTTTAAGCCGTCAGCTACCGGCTTCCGGCCGTCAGCCGCTGATGACTGATAGCTGCCCCGAATGTAGACGTTCTACGAAGAACTTCTACGGGGTCCCGCCAAAGGCGGGAAAAGCCAATTACGCTACTTAAGATAACTAATAAAGAGCTTCATTAGCTCGTGGCCCTGCAGGCCGCCCAAGCTTCCCCGCCTGGCTTCCTTCTCGGAAAAAGCGCCTAACCCATCCGCGGCAAAACCCTTCCCGCTTATCATAAGGGGAACGGGGTCGGCTGAATGGGCCTTCATCTCACACGGCGTGGAATGATCCGCTGTGACAGTTATGACCACATCATCCAGATTAAGCTTAGGAAGCAGGTCCCCGAAAAAATACTTATCGATAAGCTCTATTGAATCTTTTTTCTTGGCGTAGTTGCCGTCGTGGGCGGGTTCATCGGGGCCTTTTATGTGTATATACAGCGCATCGTAGGTCTTCATAGCCTCTATTACTTTTCCCGCGCGAAGCGTATAATCTTTGGCGAGGTCCTTTGTGGGAAGGGGCAGTTTCACTATGTCCATTCCGGTAAGAAGCGCTATGCCTTTCTCAACCGGCATCTCCACGAAACAGCCCATTTTGAGGCCAAAACGTTCGCCGATCTTGGGAAATTTCGGAAGCCTGTCCCCGCCGTCTCTTGTAAGTATCAGATTGGCGATCAGCTTACCCTCACCCTTGCGCTTTTGGTTCACCTGTGATTTTTCAAGTATGCTGCTTGAATTCTCGACAAACTCATTCGTAAGCCGCGCCGCTTCCTTTGCCTCGGCCGAATCCTTGAATCCTTCTGTCGGCGCGGCTATCTGGACGGTATCCTCAAAGGTCGCTTTCGCCACCCCGTATACGCCTTCCTTTTCATAGGCGGGATCTGTGTTTGTCACTTCTGACGATAGTCTGCCTTTATCTTTTCTGATAATCAGAACGCCGCGGTGACCAATGGTGTTTTTAAATATAAAGCTGGCGCCCTTCAGCTTCACTCCGCTATTGACATCTTTGGCCAGGAGCGTCGCCTCTTCCGAGGTAAGATTCCTGCCGACTCTTCTGTCAATGATCTTGCGGGACGATGTCTCTTTTGTGGCAAAATTGACTCGGTAGGCAAGGTCTCCGTCTCTTACCTCAAGTCCTTCGGCATAGCTTTCCAGCGGGCCTCTTCCCGTGTAGTACTTCCCGGCTTCGTATCCCAGTATGCTTATGACAGCGACATCGGATTCAGGCGCGATATCTTTGCCTACAGTATAAACATAACCAAGCTTGGCGTTTCCGGCCAGCATATCCATATTCGGCGTTTTTGCCGCCTCGAGAGGCGTCTTGTCTCCCAGGGCTTTTATCGGCCTGTCACCCAGTCCGTCCAGTACGACATACAATAATTTTTTCATTTCTCCTCTTTTTTATTCAGTGTGCAGATAAAATAATGCCGGCGTGAATCCGTCTCTCTGTCGCAGGCATATCCCCTTCGTGCGGAAAACCAGCGAAAACCCGCATTAACCGCACTTAGAATACCCGCACGCCTTGCAGACCATGCAGCCTTCGACATGCCATAGGGCGCCGCCGCAGTCAGGGCATACACCTACAATATTTCCTATCTTATGTTTAGCCGTCAGAGTAGTATTGCTGTTTTGCGTATTTGTATTTGTGTCTTCGGCGCGCTCGCCCCCAAGATCGGAGGCATTTGTGGCCGAGATATCCTTTTCCGGTCTCTGGTCTTTTTTCATTATTACAAGACGTCTTTCTATGACGCGGGCGATGGCGTCGCTGCAAGAAAATATCCTACCGCCTTTTTCCCAGCTTGGCGAAGGGCATCGTATCCCCCTTAACTGTTCGATAATAGAGTCAATGTCTATGCCGCTTCTAAGCGCCAGAGACAGGAGTCTCCCGATCGCTTCAAGCTGGCTCATAGCGCATCCTCCGGCCTTCCCCATCTGCATAAAGACTTCGAAAGGCAGGTCCTCCTCGTCTTCGTTAATAGTGACATACAGATTGCCGCAGCCGGTAGCGATTTTTGTAGTAGTGCCATGGGTGACATTCGGCCTCGGCCTTGGAATAATTTTTGAGGAAGTCTCTTTGCTCTCCGCCTTATTATCGATATTCAGGACCTGCTCCTCTCTTGACCTATCCCTGTAGACGGTGACGCCTTTGCAGCCTGTTTTGAACGCAAGCATATACACTTCTTTTATGTCTTCCTCGGTGCTCTCGTGCGGAAAATTTACGGTCTTCGATACGGCGTTGTGCGTGTGCCTCTGAAACGCGGCCTGCATCCTTATGTGCCAGGACGGACTTATGTCAAACGAGGTGACAAAAAGCTCCCGGATATGGCGGGGGATCTCTTCCATATTTTTTATAGAGCCGGCTTCGGCGATGCGTTTCATCAATTCGGGAGAATAGAAGCCCTGCTCCTTCGCCAGTTTTTCGAAATACGGGTAGACCTCGACCAATCTTTCATTATCCAAAATCTTCCTTACGTACGAAAGCGCGAAAAGCGGTTCTATACCGCTTGAGCAGCCGGCGATAATACTGATGGAACCGGTCGGGGCTATAGTGGTCAAAGTGGCGTTCCTCAAGGGCCTTTCTTTAGCGTATATGCTCTTGCCGAAGTTGGTAAAAGCCCTTCTCTTCTCCGCGAGCCGGCGAGACGCCTCGATCGCTTTTTCCTGAATAAACTTCATTATTTTTTCAGCTATCGCCACCGCCTCCTCGGAATCATACTTTATGCCAAGCTTTATCAGCATATCCGCGAATCCCATCACTCCCAGGCCGACTTTGCGGTTAGCTTTTGTCATCTCTTTTATGCGCTCTAAAGGATAGCAGTTCATATCGATAACATTATCCAGGAAATGGATCGCGACTCTTACCGTTCCGGCAAGCTTATCCCAATCAATCTCTTTGTTATTCTCATCAACCATCAAGGAGAGATTAATCGAACCTAGATTGCAGCTCTCATAAGGCAAAAGCGGCTGTTCGCCGCATTGATGGGTTACAATACCATTAACAATCATGGAATGCGAATTTGGCTCGGTAAGATCGTATACTTCTTCTTTTCCCAGCGTTTCAACTGATATGACCTTCTCTGCATATGTCTGTTTATAAAACCTTTCAAATTTAATATCTTCCAGGCGCTTCTTTTTCATTTCGTTGAGAAATCCAATCAATAACTTGAATCTCTCTCGGCTTTCACTGAATATGCCTAATTCAAATAATTTTCCGTCACAAGCATAAGTTTTCAGTTCACCATTCTTGGCAACATAAGAAAATACATCTTCCCGAGGTTCTCTGCTACGGTCATAAATCCTGCTTTTAATACCTAAATTTAACAGTAATAATTGTACGCCGTTTAGCAATTTCTTGCTTTTTGAAGTTAAGGCAATCCAAGAACTATTCGACTTTGGATTATCTCTGATTGTTCCGTCCGCGGTAAATAAACCCTGTAAAAATCCTATCACCGCTTCTTTTGGAGCGGTAAATATGGAAACGGGTGGTTCTTTCTCATCAGCATTCCAGGCTTTTATTCCGAGATTCTTAAAGAATTCTACAAAATATTTGCTGTGATATGAAAGGTGATATACGCCGTTTTCTCTAAGGATTTCTTTAACATCAAATCCATAAAAATCATTTATGATGGGTTTTAGATAATCGAGAATTTCTTTATCATCTTTACTAAATGCAAAACCCACACGACAATTTTTGCCATCCTCTATTAACCATCCGTCTCCAACAAGCCATCCTAATGCTCGACCCAATTCTTTACTCCACCTGCGAGGAAAATTAAACTTATAAGTTATACCGTTATCTCCCCTATGATAATCGCAGACCCCGGAAGGAAGTCTTCCGTCTTCATTAAATTTCCCTTCCGCTGGTTGAATAAGTATTTTATGTTCATTGGATTCCAAATCCTTCATTTCTACCCAGCCTTCGGTAGTCATAATCTTATGGTCGGGAGTAGCTATTAACTCCAGACCTGACTCGGTAACAAGTTTTAATACAGCTCTTACCCCGGTCTTAAAAGCTTTGGAAATGGGATTCAGTGAAAGGCCCGTTTTTACCTGAGTCATAACATTTCCATTTTCCTCTTTGTTATAGAGGATCTCTAAAATTCTATCATCGGTAAATATATTTATACCACCGTTGGTATATTGTTCG
>Ga0154667_178_pt5 | contig 13307 bp, 17 predicted proteins | sample Rifle2008BG13ft_FD_116096 | JGI IMG/M metagenome (GOLD analysis project Ga0154667, IMG submission 116096) | Omnitrophica bacterium RBG_13_46_9 | reverse complement strand
ATATAAAACCTATCGCAAGTCCTATGAGTATTAGGACGGTCGCCAGACCGGGAGACCACACACCCGAAAACACCACGTACCGCCCCACGCTTGGCAGAACGAACATCTTGAGCGGTAATGCGTACGCGAATACGCCGAAAATAATGCATAGAAACGCGAGAATCACGGCAGGTATCCACATAGTAGGCGCGGTTTCAGCATGCTTCCTATTCTCAACCATTCCCAATCGACCTTGAGAGGGCTGTCCTAGAAATATCGCGTGCGCTAACTTCATGAAACTTGCCAGTGTCAGCGCGCTTCCGAACATAGCCGCCACAAGCCACAAAATCCAAAGATGCCCGCCGTTTTTAGCCGTATCTATAACACCCTGATAAACCATCCACTTTGAGGCAAATCCGTTAAACGGTGGAACGCCTGATATCGCGAATGACGCTATCAAAAATGTAACAAATGTAATAGGCATAACCTTGGCAAAACCGCCGAGCTTTTCAAGGTCTGTTGTCCCTGCCTTTTTTTCTACCGCCCCGCCTGACATAAAGAGGCACGACTTATATATGGCGTGGTTGAGCATATGGAATATTCCACCCGCTATACCTATGGGATTACCTGTACCGATTCCGAGGACCATGTACCCTACCTGGCTTACCGCGTGATACCCTAAAAGTCTCTTTAGGTCATGTTGTATAAGCGCCATCATGACCGCCGCAATAATAGTAACACTACCCACGGCCATCAGCATATTATTCATGCCTGTATCCATACGGAACATATATAAAGATATCCTTGCAAGAAAATATATCCCCAGTAGTTTGTCCAGTGAAGCGGGCAAATACGCGGTTACAGGCGTCGGCGCGTCTTCGGCGACATCCGGAACCCATGTATGAAAAGGCATGGCGCCTGCCTTGGCAAACGCGCCTGCGGCAAGACAAAGATATGCCCAGACCGCCGGTTTGGAATCAAACGCTATGCTCATCTTATCCATTTGGAAGGTTCCTGTAAGCTTCCACATGAACGCCATCCCCAGGATCATGAACGCGTCTGTCCCGCCGATTATGATAAAAGACTTTTTAGCCGTATACGAGGCCCGCTCTTTTTCTCCGAAACCGACCAGAAGATATAGCAAAAGGCCCAAAAATCCCCAGAATACCATAAATAAAATCAGGTTGTTGGAATAGACAACCCCCAGAGACGCAACCGTTGTAAGTAAAATATAGGAGTAATAGCGGATGAGTCCGACTCTCCCGCGCATAAAACTGGAAGAATAGACCATAATCAATAAGGAAAAAAATACTATGAATATTCCCACAAAATTGGACAAATTGTCGGATTTAAAAAATTCTGGGTTCATTATTTTCCCTTGTATACCCTCGCTATAGCCGTGCAGTGACGGGCGATATTCCCTGTAAAATCAAGCATGTCAAAATACATATTCGCCGCGCGCGGTTCGCAAATCCCGTCTGTCAGGCGCTTAAGATGCTCTGTCCTATATTTCTCGATCGTCTCCTTGATATCATCGCCGTTACTCAGTATCATCTCCAGGAGTTCTTTTTTGTCTTCGTTCAGGAATTTCACGGTCAGTTCCACCGATTTTCTCATTTTTTCAAAAGCGTCCTTATACTGTTCTACGCCTATATCGCTGAATAGAAGGTCCTCAGCAATCTTGATCTCCATGCGCTCCATCAGGTAGCGTAATTCATCGCCCATACGTTCTATGTTCTGCGCGACCTGCTCAAAAAGAAGCAACCCTTTTCGCCCTTTATCATCCAGCGTTTTGGAATCCCGGATGACGAGGGCGGTTATGTCTTTCTCCAAATCATCCATTACGCGCTCTTTGTTCAATGCCCTGTTTAAATAATGAGCGTCATTTTCCATAAATCCCTGATATACAAGGTTGATCATGTCTAGAAGAATAACCGTCATCTTCCTGATATTTACGATAATATCTTCTTTCATTTTAGGCCTTTTCTTATTTTTTCGGTCTTTTCCTGCGAAAGCCTGACAAGGTCCTCTCCGCTATATAGCTTTCTCCCTTTAGCATTGCGCACAGCCATCCTTTCGGTACAGCAATAGCACGGGTCGATAGCGGCTAAGATGATCGTGGCATCGGATATCGTCTCTCCCACTACTGTCGCTTTATATGTCGGGAGGTTCATGAATGTCGGAGCCCTTACTTTATGGCGCACAGGCCTATTTGTGCCGTCACTTATTACATAATGAAAGGTCTCGCCCCTGGGCGCTTCTATATGGCCTATGCCTTCTCCGGGAGGAATGTCTTTAAGATTCAGGTCTATCTCTCCCTTGGGAAGGTTCAGCAAGCAGTATTTCATGATCTTTACCGACTCAAACATTTCCAGTATTCTCACAACTACCTTATCGAATACATCGCCATTCTGCGTAACTATCATCTCCCAATCTACCTTGTCATAAGCCCCGTAAGGTGAATCCTTCCTTACATCCCTTGCAACACCGGAAGCCCGGGAAGTGGGCCCTAGGGCGCTATAATTTATTGCGTCTTCCTTTGTAAGAATACCGATGCCTTTTGTCCGCACATGCAGCACAGGGTCATCCATAACCGCCTTTTTAAGCATTAAAAGCGTGGGAACTATAGAATCTATCTTTTTAATCACGCCAGGTATGTCTTCCGGCTTGATGTCCCTTCTTACGCCTCCCGGTTTAAACATGGCATAATTGTTCCTGTTTCCGGACAGGATCTCCATTACGTCCAGGATCTCCTCTCTCAGCTTCCATGCCCACATATATACAGTGTTATATCCGAGGAAGTGTCCGGCAAGGCCAAGCCATAAGAGATGTGAATGTATTCTCTCACCCTCTGCTATTATTGTCCTTATATATTTTGCTCTCTCCGGCACCTCAACGGGTATAATGTCTTCTACTGCCCTTGTATACGCAAAGGGATGGCTTGTCGAACATATCCCGCAGATCCTCTCTATAACGAAGGTAGACTGGTCAAACGTCTTCATCTCGGAAAGCTTTTCTATCCCCCGATGGTTATATCCTATCCGTACGTCTATATCTACAACCCTCTCACCTTCTACAGTAAGAGTAAAAAACTCCGGTTCTTCCTGAAGCGGATGATACGGCCCTATCGGTATTATTGTCTTCGCCATATTTAGCTTTCGGCTTTCAGTCATCAGCCATCAGTCACTGAAGACTGAAAGCTGACAGCTGATAGCTTATTTAAACCCCTCTATCTCGAATCGCGCCTTCGTCCCATTCTTTGTAATCTTGCCTCAGAGGGTACACACCTTCAGGCCAATCATCCGATAGAAGGAGTTTCCGAAGATCTGGATGGCCTTTAAAATTTATTCCTAAAAGTTCATGGATCTCTCTTTCTATCCAATTTGTGGCCTCAATTGAAGGCGCAAGTGAATCGACTTCCAATTTTTTATCTTTTTGGAGTTTAACCCGCAGGGATATCAGCAGATTAATATCCTCTATAATGAAATGGTAAAGAATCTCCATGTGATACCGCATATCTACGCCGGAGGCGATATTAAACCTGGCTCCCACATTTTTAAAGATATAATTCGCCATCTTCATTATCGATTCGGGTTTGATCTCAATATATACCCTTTTCGGAGATTTGTCAAAAATATCGATAATATCTTCCATGAACCTCTCTCGTATATCTTTCAGAACCTGTTCGCGTGTCATTTGCTTATCACCTATTAACTATTACCTACTACCTATTACCTATGAGCGCTTTTTGAGATCCCTCGGGCATTTCGTGCCCTCGGGATGAAATTCGTCCTTATGATTTACGACAACCGCCGGGTTGTCGTAAATCATGGTCTCATTTCACTTTTCCTATCAGCTTAACCACTCCGGCGATAATCGCCTCGGGCTTGGGCGGACATCCCGGTATATATACATCTACCGGTATGATCTTATCCAGCGGCACAGGGCAGTTGTAGCTATGTATAAACATGCCTCTGGATAAAGCGCACTCCCCTACCGCAACTACCAGGCACGGTTTGGGGACCTGTTCGTATAACCTTTTCATTCTTACGACCGATTGCCTGTTGCAAGAGCCGGTGATCAAAAGCACGTCTGCGTGTTTTATGCTTCCTGCCAGAAGTATCCCAAACCGCTCGATGTCAAATCTGGGCGTCAGGCAGTCCAATATCTCTATATCGCAGTTATTGCAGCTGCCTGTAGACAAATGGAATACCCAGGGAGATTTTAGTAACGCTTTAAGTTTTAAATTCATAAATCTAGCCCGAAATTCTACCCAGCGTCTAGCGTCTAGCTTCTAGCGTCTAGAAATAGATATTTGAACTAGACGCTAATCGCTAGACGCTATACGCTAGTATTTATAATCCCATAAATGCCAAAAGAACCGCCAGTATGGCAATAATCGTCATCGGCCCCCAGAAAAATCTCACTGCCTGGTCAATTCTTACCCGCGGATTGGTATTTCTTATGACCGTTATCAGGGCTACCAGGCCTATATATTTCAGTACTCCGTACAAAAAATGCACGCCGTCGAGTCTTAAGCCACCCATGAAAAGGACCATCAAGAAGAAAGGCAGCGTAAATAAAAGCATATTCTTCATCAGCCTGTAAGCGGCCAGTCCCGAACCGGAATACTCTATAAGCGGCCCCGAAACGATCTCTGTCTCGGCCTCGGGAATATCAAAAGGGACAAGCGCCAATTTAGCCTGCACGCTCATTATGGCTACGATCAAGGCCAGGATGCCTGACCAGCTTCCCACAACGACACCATTCTGGGCCTGGGACATCAATATGTCACCCAGCCTTATGGAAAAGCCTGCTTTTATGACAGAGACAAAAGCCACGAGCACAAAAGGCAGTTCATAGCTTAAAACCAGCTTCATTTCCCGCGACGCGCCTAAACTAGCGAGCGGATTTCCGGAAGCGAACCCTCCCATGATAATGCTCATGGAAGGGATCGTCAAAAGATATAGCACCACGATAAGATCGCCCAGAAAGCCCCTGCCGTAATCGATATTATTCACCCACAGCAAAGTAGACACCAGCATAACGCTGGTCAGGCCCACTAACGGCGCCGTTAAAAAAATTATCTTTGAAGCGCCTCTCGGAACAAGCGTTTCCTTCCCTAAAAGCTTTACAATGTCTATTAAAGGCTGTAATATCGGAGGGCCCACCCGATACTGGACCCTGGCCGTGACCTTCCTGTCGATCCAGCTGGCCAAAAGCCCTATCGCAGCTGTCAGCAGGAACCCGTAGAATATCAAATAGATAACATACGCCATATTTAATCTATCTTCGTTACGACGGACGACCGCTCGCTCAGACGACGGGCGATTCGTCCTTCATTATTTACCTTTCACGCTTTCTCTCTGTCCCAGCGCGTGGAACGGACTATCAGATTATCGCCGACTAAAAAAGTGTTTTTATCCAACTCAATATCGCCTGCTTTTAAACTCAATGCCCCGTACGGGCAGGTCGTTATGCAAAGCGGCTCATCCTTTTTATCTCTTCTGTCCAGGCAAAAATCACAGTTATTGATCAATAAAGGTACAAGTTCCGGATAAATCGTGCCGTATGGACAGACATGGGAACACGATTTACAGCTGATGCAGCGCATGTTGTGCCTTACAAGCAGTTTGTCTTTCTTTTTTTCCTGTTCAAGCGCTTCTACCGGACAGGCATTTACGCAATGAGGTTCCTCGCATCTGCGGCATACAAGCGCGTATGTCGCCAGCTCTGCCACGGATATAATACCGTTATCGACAGGGTGCTGCCTATGATATAAATAGCTGCATTTGATTTCGCACCTTTTGCATTCGCCGGAGGCGCAGATATCGAGGTCGATAAATAACCGTTTATCCTTACCTTTTTTCGGCTCTATGTTTAGCGTTCCATTATGTATCTGTTCCGCGCTCGTATTCATATTTCTTTAATGATTACACGGATCATCGTCCCATCTTTTGTAATCTTTATCTAATCTCTGTAATCTTTTTCTAATCGCTGTAATCATTTATAACCTCTTTAGGATATTTTAGGCCCAGATCTCGGGAGTTCCCTTTATCTTGGAGTACTGAAAAGCAGGGCCATCCTTACATGCGTAATAGATCCCAATCCTGCAATGGCCGCACTTGCCGATACCGCAGGACATGTTCTTCTCCATGGAAAGATATATGCTATCCTCTTTAAAGCCCATTTCAATGAGTTTCATTGTCGCGAACTTCATCATTATAGGCGGCCCGCAGACAATCGCCACGCCTGAGGAATAATCCATTTTAACATCGTCCAGGATCGTGGTTACTAACCCGACGTTTCCTTTCCATGTCTTGTCGCCCACATCTACGGTAAGTCTTATATTCAGGTCTTTTCTATCATGCCAGCTTTCCAGCTCTTTCCTGTATAACATCTCATCCGGCCTCTTGCACCCGCCTCTGAAGAATATGCTTTTAAACTCCCCGCTTATATCAAAAATCGAGTACATAAGGCTCCTTAAAGGCGCGTAACCGCATCCTCCGCCCACAACCAGCACTTCTTTATTTTTAAATTCGTCCAAGGGATAGCCTTTACCAAAAGGCCCACGCAGGCCTATGATATCCCCTTTTTCAAGCTGGTGTATTTTTTCGGTGACCTTGCCTACCCTCATGACCGTCACTTCCATTATGTCGGTTACCGAGGGCCTCGAAGAAGGCGTAAACGGCGCTTCGCCTACGCCGGGCACGGTCAATTCTATGAACTGCCCGGTCTTGAAAGTGATCTCCTCCCTGGGTTTTAGCCGTAACGTCTTTATTGTAGGCGTCTCCGTTATGACATCAAGAACTTCTGTTTCAATCGGCCTATACGGATTGCCGGACTTATACATTGCCCACTAACTCCTTAAGGACATCTCTTATATCGATCTTTGCCGGACAAGCCGATATGCACCGTCCGCATCCCGTGCAGGCGTAAATACCGGCTGCCTTCGGAAAGAAATCGAATTTTTTCTCAAATCTATTGCGCAATCTCATCCAGAGCTTCGGCCGCGGGTTAGCGCCTCCCGCAACACGGGCAAAATCCTTGATCATGCAGGAATCCCATATACGCAAGCGTTCCATCCGTTTTTCGTCCTTCTGGTCATACAGTAAAAAACAATGACAGGTCGGACAGATTACGTTGCACGCGCCGCATTCCACGCAGGTCTTGGCTTTATCCGGCCAGATGGTGGATTCAATATTTTTCGCTATAATACCTTTATATAAATCCTGATGCGGGACATGATTTTCTTTGATATTCCCTTCCACTTCTTTAATGACCCCTGTCCTTAACCTTTCTCTTTCGGCAATATACCCCTGCCGCGCCTCCTCAAAAAGGGAAGAATGCTTTTTAATAAGCCTCTCGCCTTTCGGCGAACCGGACTCTACGACAAAGCCCCCCTTAATCTGGGAAAGGTTTATGTCAAAATCTTCTTGGGGGTGGGGTTTTATGCCGAGAGCCAGGCAGAAGCACGTATTTATGGCACAGGTGCAATCCGATGCGATTATGAGATTCTGTTCGCGGTTCTTGATATATAAAGGATCTCTATAATCACCGTCTTTCTCTCCGGAGTCAGACCTGCCCTTGCCGGAAAATACGTAATCCTGGACCTTGAAACCCTTTAAATCACACGCTTTCACGCCTACGATCGCAAACGGCTTATCTGTGGAATGCGGAATATAGTCCTTGAAGCCCTCCGCGACCACCTCTCTTGCGGAATAGAAAAACGCTTTAAGCGGCTCGACCGGCCTTACCTCGCCGATTACGATATCGTCGGTTTGGGCAGGTTTTAGAACCTCTCCGTCTTTCTTCTTCCCTTCAATTGGCTGGACCGTAGGAGGGATAAATCTCTTATAAAAGCGCTTATCGCCCTTTTTAACGGGAACGTAAACCTCGTAGTCGGATCTTAAAGCACCCAAAAGCGCGAAAAAATTATCCTCTGAAATATATCGCATTTTCCCGTTATCCATAAAACGCTTTTTCAATTATCGGTTATCAGCAACACACTATTTCTTATTAACCAAAAAATAAGAGAGCGTCTCAAGCTCTCTGGAAAGGTCTACGTCTTTTATTTTAATATTTTCCGGCACGTTAAGCGAGGCAGGAGCGAAATTCAGTATGCATTCCACGCCGGATGAAATAAGCCTGTCCGCTACCTCCTGAGCACTCTCGGCGGGTACGGTTATAATGCCTATGGAAACTTTTTTGTCTCTGATCGCCTTCGGCATCTCTTCTATGGGTTGTATCGTAGCCCCGCCGACATTCTTGCCGATCTTTTTCGATTCGGAATCGAACGCCGCTACCAGATTGAGACCGTGTTCCTTGAAACCTGAATACGCCAGAAGCGCTGAACCCAGATGCCCTACCCCGACTACCGCGACATTCCAGGTCTTTCCCTTACCCAGTATCTTTTCCAGCGCCGCCTTGAGCTCTTGCGTATCATATCCCGAACCGCTCACGCCGAATTGCCCGAAATAACCGAGGTCTTTCCTGACCTGCGCGTCGCTTAGATTAGTCCTATCGCCCAATTCGGCGGACGAGACAGTGCGGATGTTCATATTTACGATAGACGTGACCTCTCGTAAATATATAAAGAGCCGCGAAATAGTCCCTTCCGGTATTTTTCTGTTGCTCATCATCTATCCGAAGTCGTGCGCATCTAATCCGATCAACACGTACGCCATTCTTAAACAATCTCTATTCGTAACGATATTCACAAACTTTGTACCATTTTTCACAAAATAAGTCAAGGGAAAATAATCAATTCTTATAATGATTACAACGATTTTTGCTTCTTAAAAGACGCAATCAAGATTACGGAGATTAAAGTTTTAATCGCTGCGATCTTTTCTCAAATCTCCGCAATCAACTTAGAATACAAAATGATTCCAGCGATTCTTTGATTATGGAAAGGCACGACCTGGATTGCGAAGATCGAGGGTTTAATCGCTGTAATCTTTTCTCAAATCCCAGTGATCAACTTCAAATAATACAAAAGACCTCTAAAAAATACTTGACAAACCAGGCGTCATAGTCTATAATCTCTATAGAGAAAGTAGAGAAAGCATATATGAAGCTCACCACAAAAAGCGAATATTCGATTTTGGCGCTCATCTACATAAGCCGTCATGAAAAAGAAGGGTTTATTAAGATAGAGGATATCTGTTCCAAATACGATATTTCCAAGAAATATCTAGAGCAGCTGCTTCTCATATTGAAACAGAGCCGGTACATAAAGACCAAAAGAGGCTCAAGCGGCGGATATCGCCTGGCCATACCTGCGGCAAAAATAAATATAGCGGAGATCATAAGATTGATGGACGGGGCTTTGGCGCCGACTGAATCCGTAAGCACATACTTTTTCTCGCACACACCCCTTGAAAAAGAAAAGAAGATCATGGGTGTCTTTAAAGAGATAAGGGATTATGTTTCGAATCGGCTGGAAAAATTAAAACTTTCTGACTTGATCTAGAACGGCAGGTTGCATTTTGGCTCTCCGGATCATGGTTGGCGCTCGTTTTCGCAGACCATTTTTAAAAAATATTCTGGAAATAGAAAGGCCCCGCGGCCGTCCGGGGCCTTGCGAATCGGGAAAAATGAGGCGGCAACGGCAGGAGGCGGCGCTGGATGCCTGATTCGCCAAAGCCTCCTAACACAGGAAAGGATTTATTTTCATGAAGATGCTGAAGGGTATTTTTTCTGTCTTTAACCTTATTTTGTGTATTGTTTTCTTTGCATCACCCTCTTACGCCTTTGATAACGGGGATTTCCAATACTGGAATACGGAAAGCGTGGAAGTAAAGTTAAAAGAAAACTGGAAGTTCAAAGTCGACGAGGAATTCCGTTTCGGCGATAACTCAAGCTCATTCTATTATACCCATACAGACGCTGGTTTAAATTATCTTTTCAACAAGAATCTGGATTTCAACATAAATTACAGGCAGATCTTCCAGAAGAACAAGAATAGCTGGGATCTCGAATACAGACCGCATGTGAGCGGTACGGTTAAGGCGGAATGGCGCGATTTCGCTTTTAAAAACAGGAGCAGGTTTGAATACAGGATACAGGAATACAAAAGCGACTCATGGCGGTACAGAAACAGGTCATCTATCGACCTGCCGTTCAGATGGACAAGCCTCAATATCCGCCCTTATGTCGCTGATGAGATTTTCGTCGATTTTGACAAAAAAGAGTTAAATACAAACAGGGCATATATGGGGTTCACCATGAAATTCCTCAAAAACCTGAACGGCGATATATACTATATGTTGCAGTCCGCAAAAAGCGGAAAATGGAAGACCTACAATGTGTTCGGGACCAGCTTGAAATTGGTGTTTTAAAGCGACAAATGAATCTTATCAGCATTATAACAGCCTGCCTGCTTAGTCTTATCGTGAGCATTTTTGGCGTATCCGTAGGAGGAAGCTCACTGATAACCATACCCCTCCTTATATGGCTTGGCATGACCTCAAAAAACGCAGTTGCGACAAATATGTTCGCGCTTATATTTTTAAGCGCAAGCGGAGTTATCGGCTTTAGAAGGCAAAAAGAACCGGCCTATTATAAAATAATAGCTGTCTTTTCAGCCCTTACAATCTGCGGCTCTTTCATAGGAGCACATCTGATACTGGCTATTAATAAAGAAATGCTGAAAACAATAATAGCGATAATGGTCTGTGTCGTAGGGTGTTTTCTTCTTTTCAAAAAGGATTTGGGTGTCAGAGAAGAAAAGGGCGGTATATCAAAGGCAAAGCTACTTGTCGGAGCTCTATTAACCTTTATTCTGGGTATATACGGCGGGTTCTTCAGCGCCGGTTATGTTACTCTTTTAAGCTATGTCCTTATATTTACCCTTGGCCTGAATTTCCTTCAGGCGGCATTTATAACGAAGATATTCAATACATTCTCCTCTTTTGCGGCCTGTATATTTTTTTATTATCATGGCCTTATAGATTTTTCGATAGGCATTCCTTTGGCGGTTTTCATGTCTCTGGGGGCCCTTCTGGGAGCAAAATTAGCGGTTTCAAAGGGTAATCTGTGGGTCAGGAACCTTTTTATCGTCTCTGCGATAGTGCTGGCAGTTAAATTATTGCTTTTCTAACACCGCGTATTCTATTTAAAGACAAATCCCGTTTCTCTCGACCAGAATAAAAAGTCCAGTTCTTCGAGGGGGATCTTAGCTTCTTTTGCGAATTTCCTCATCTTGCTTTCTATTTCTATGTAATTCTTTCCGCTAATAGATGCGGGGATTTTCTTTATAACGCTTAATCTTTTTAAATTCCTCATAATATGCGTGTCAAGTATCGCCACATCCCTGCCCAACCCTACATTTCTCAAAAAATGGCTCGCTTCTTTATACCCGAGGCCCTTTATATTCTTGACAAGCCAATTCCTCACCTTAAAAATATCTTTCTCTTCCAATAAAGGCCTGATATTGAATTTGCTTTTATCCATAAATGCTTTTCTTGCCGCCACGATATACCTGGCTTTTTTATTATGGAATCTCGCCAGACCCTTTAATCTAGCCTTTATTTCGTGAGCCGAGCCTTTAAAAAGCAAGCCGGATTTCAAAAGCTCCTTTATCGCCATGTCGCAATAAACCGCCTTTGACTGCGGCGTCAATATGCAAAAACACAATTCCGCGAATATGCTTTTGTCCTCTTTCCTGTATAGATTTCTGAATTCTTTCAGCCGCTTTTTTATGTGGGCTTTCTTATTATTATAGTCCAAGATTATATCCTTCATGATACATACTCTATGAGCTTCTTTGCTATAGCTATGTGGCTTATCTCGTCGTTGCGTATAGCAACCAACTGGTTTTTTATTTTTTCGTTCTCAAGCTGGTCTATATAATGGTCGTAAAAATACTTTGCCCGTTCCTCAAGGTTCAATATGCTCTGGAATTCTTTCCGCAACGCCTCAGTATTCATTTATCGCACTTTTAGTTATATCCTTGATCAAGCTCTCTATCGACTCTTTATGCCTTGTCGAATCGCGGTAAAGTCCGGAGAGCAGCTTAATTATCTTATCTTTTGTCTTTTCTTCTATATCGCGGGTCTCTTTTAAAAGCGCCTTTGCAAAGTTGGCGTATAAAGTTATCATGCCCTCTTCTATGTAGATGGACTCGTTCAGTCCCGCAAGTAATCTCTCCTTGGAAATCATATCTATTTTCTCTGCGCCAGGTACCTGAAAGCGCTTAGCGATGCTTTAGCGCCTTCCCCGGCAGCTATTATTATCTGCTTTTCCGGGACATCGGTAACATCGCCCGCGGCGAAGACTCCCGGAATATTAGTCTCATTATAGGAATTTACCTTTATCTCCCCTTTTTTGTTTTTATCCAATTCCTTAGCCAATACCGAATTGGGGATGAGCCCTATTTCCACAAAGACCCCCTGCACAGATAGACTATCTTTCTTATTTCTAGCTCTTATCTTTATACCGGTAACCATTTTATCGCCGAGAACAGCCGTAACCAGCGTGCTCTTAAGAACGGTCACTTTATCGCTCTTATTCACCTTCTCCTGCATAATCTTATCGCCTGTCATGTTTGGTGCAGCATCAATAAGATAAATATGTTTGGCTATTTTAATTAACTGAATCGCCGCGTCCAAGCCTGAGTTGCCTCCCCCTATGACCGCCACATCCTTTCCCATGAATAAAGGCCCGTCGCAGGTCGCACAATAGGTAACGCCCTTATTTTTGAATTCCGTCTCTCCGGGGACGCCCATCTCTTTTGACCGCTTACCCGAGGCGACTATCGCTGTTTTGGCCTCGTATTCGCCTTTTAAGGTCCTGATCGAAACGATGTCACCCCTCTTAGTAAGCTCTTTTACCTCTTCGTTCTCTTTCAATTGAACTCCGTATCTTTTAATATGCTCTTCGAATTTCGCGGTAAGTTCCGGCCCTGTAATGAACTGACATCCTGTATAATTTTCTATGTCGCCGCTCCAGGCTGTCTGCCCGCCGATGTCTTTAGTTATAACCAAAAAATCCATCTTTTTTCTGGCCGCGTACACGCTTGCCGTTATGCCGGCAGGCCCTGCGCCTATGATGATTAGATCGTACAACATAAAATGCTCTCCTGCAAACCTACAAAGTCAGGAGGTTGCAAAGGTTTCATAAGTTGCTTAATGTTGCAAAGGTTACAAAAAGCAACTTCTGCACCATTTGCAACCTTAAGAAACCTCCTAATTGCCCATCGTCCATCGTAACTAGAATATAATATTGGCTATGATCCCCAGAATAACAACCTGCGGAACCGTTATAATGGGCAGCCAGATCGCGGTCTTCCTGCCGACATTATGCCACAAAAGCCCTATCTCCGT
>Ga0154667_153_pt16 | contig 13829 bp, 9 predicted proteins | sample Rifle2008BG13ft_FD_116096 | JGI IMG/M metagenome (GOLD analysis project Ga0154667, IMG submission 116096) | Omnitrophica bacterium RBG_13_46_9 | reverse complement strand
AAAGCGCTACCTCATCGGTAAAGCAACAGGTGAACAGCCTGACCCAGCAGTACCGCAGCAATGCAGACACTTTGGTGCAAAATTATTTGAGAGGCGAGATAGAAGATTACAGAGACGGTGTCTATAGCATGGCTGATTCAGCACGCAGTGACGTTGATTCTGCGTCAAACCCAAGTTCCCACTACTCCAATATTGCCAACGGCTTTGCGGGCGCATACTCAACATGCGCAAGCACATGTAATGAGATCGAATACCTAAGAGGCGCATACTCCACATGCTCATCAGCGCTCTCGAGTTTGCTTAGTGATGTGTCGAATGTCGAAAATTACATTAGCGATAAAGAATCCGACGCTTATTCGGCGTTATTAAATGCGCAAAGTAAACTGAACCAAGCTGATAGCATTGCAGATTATCTGGAATCTCTCTTAAGCGATGCGGATTACTACTATTATTGGTCCAAGAGCACCACCAACATCGGAGACCTCGAATATATGCTTGCCGCAACAGAAGATATATATTATTACGCGAATTCCGAATACTATGATGGCGCGTATGTAGCCACGTCTAAGCTTGTTTCCGAATCCGACAGCCTGATAGGAGGTGCTTATAGCGCGCGCTATGACGCAGAATCTTACGCCGATTCTGAATGCAACAGCATATTAAGCGAAGCATATAGCATCATTTCAGATTATGCCGCCAGCAATGAGTCCTTAAACAGCGACATATTGGCGCAGAAGGACTTGGAGCAAGAGATGGCGAATAACCCCATAGGTGAGAAGAGTGCGTATGAGGAGAAGGTGGAGACAGTAATACCACCGAGGTAAAGCCTGAAAATAAAAAGATGAATGTTAAAAAAAGGTATAAATAATGAATCTCCGGTCCGGGATTTTTTTTCCCCGCATTCTAAAGACTTTTAAAAAAATAAAGGTGACAGCTGTTTGTATATTTTTTATGTTCTTTATTTTGTTTCTGGTGATCTGCCGTGTGGATGATAGCGCAGTGACTTCCTGGAGCGGCATGATAGAAAAGCTCAATGAGTGCACGACCAGCGGCGAAAGCTTTTGCCTCGGCAATTATAACACCTTGCCGGAATTATCTAATATTACCGATAACAAAAACGCAATAGTCAGAGCGGACGGCGAGGGGCTTCTCATAGCCCACCCTTTTACGGTTCAACAGGGAGAAACTGAGATCAAAATAGATAATGATTGCCTCGATATGTTTAATAAACTCGGGCGGGCTAAATACGAGGAAACGATACAAAAGGCGCTGGAATATATATATCTGGCGATAGATAGGTTATTAAACTCGTTATCAAACACAAAAGAGGCAAGAACGAGAGACGATGCTTAGGCCATGAGGGGCCGGTGGTGCACCATAGGAAGCGCATATAGATAAAAGGCATAAAACAGAGTATCGCCGCAAAATAAAAATTGAAGACAAAGATATGGGCATCGGAAATGAGGTATGAGTCATGAATCACCGACCTGGGATTTTTTTTCCCCACATTATAAAGACTTTTAAAAGAATACAGGTAACGGCTATTTTCGCGCTTATACTGTTTTTTCTTATGTCCCCGGTTGCGTATCAGGCGGAAAATGCCAAAATAGCTTCATGGTATGGCGGAGGAGAAAAACTCAATAAATACACGGCTAGCGGCGAAATTTTTGATCCCGCTTCTCTTACATGCGCATCATGGGATTACCGGTTTGACACTTTACTAAGGGTGACCAATATTGGCAATGGCAGGAGCGTAATAGTGCGAGTAAACGACCGTGGCCCTAATAAACGGCTCGGCAGAGCCATAGATTTAACCAAATATGCGTTCAGCAAAATCGCGGATATAGAAGAAGGATTGATCGCAACAAGGATAGAAGAAATAAAATAAGCAAAAAGCTATGGCTAAATCAATAAGCTATTATTAAGGCAACTTGCATATCAAATACGGTAACGTCAGTTTGGCAGGTTTTCAGTAAGATATGAGAGATGGCTTTTTCTCATAGTAAGCTGCTTTTTTGATTTTGTGCCCGGGTTCCATTAAAGCATAAAAAAGTCAGATGTTATTGTTTGTATTTATCTGTTTTTTAGTGTATTTATATATATAGGGACAAAAAGCTTATATAAAAGGATAAAATATAACTATTTTTTTTCTAGATTTATTAAGGAGATTTTAAAAGTGAACAATTTAGGAAGATCGATTTTTTTAGCAATTTGTATTTTTTTTATAGCTTCGAATCTTGCGTGGCCCGATGACAACCCGGAAGATAAATATGAGAATGGCCTTGTCCTGCCCGAAGCCTTTATGCCCTACCAGGCCACCATTGAAAGCGAAATAGATAAGAAAAATTGCCTCGACATGTTTAACAAAACAGGACATGTCAAATACAATGAAAATGGCACGATTTCGTCCGTTCTCTATACTGACGGCACAAATGTTTCGTATTCTTATGAATATGATTCAGATGGCGGGTTGAAGGCATGCGTTTTGGAAAGCGAAGGCCTTCAGATAAAATTTGAAAATATTTACGATGAAGATAATCATGTAAACGGGATTTCGGTAGAGGTGTATATAAAGGACGTGGCTGATATTATTTCCAGCACCTCACAAGAATCCGGCCCCCCAGACACACCCGGATCCGGACAATATGTCAAGACCGAAGATGTCTCATCGCGCGGAGCAAGAAAAGGACCTGCATACGGCCAGAAAGGCAAGGATTTGTCAATAGAGAGCAGGCATTATTTAGAAAAGCCGGGAGAATATAAAGTGGCAATAGTATACCCCGACGGTAAATGGGGCCTGGAGGACATAGCGAAAACGCCCGTTAAATTCGATTTCAAAGAGCTGAAGGATACCGTGAAGAAGGTTTCCGATGCGAAAGAAAAGGCACATCAGGAATACCTGAAGAACACCCAGCCATATTATGACGAACTATATAAGGAATTGGAAACCAGATTTGATTCGCTCGATTCAGAGATCGATCTGGATAAACGTTTTAAAGAGTTTGAAAATGCAAAAGGCCTGGAAAAAAGAAAGCTTATCGATGATGCCGTTGAATATGCCCGTTCCAGATTAGGAAAAGAAGAAGGCGTAAAACCCGTGACAGAAGAATTTTTAACCGTTGAAGACAGGTGTAGAAAAGAATATCTGGAGTCGAGCAAATTACAATACGATGAAACGATAGAAAAAGCGCTTGAATATGTCTATACAGTCATAGATAGATTGCTAAGCTCACGGTTAGCGCTATATCTCGATCTGAAAAAAGACAAGATAGATGTCGTAATTAACCTCTCAGAGGAGAAAAGGAAAGTTTCTCCGTAGCCCAGAAACTTCAGCCCGCGATTCAAGGCGCGCGCAGTACCAACCTTATAATCATTGTTTTTGAATATACCCTATTTCCCTTCTCTTTACCTTGTCGAATTCCGCCATATTTGGTATAATCTGATTAAATGTAAAAAAATTGTACAAAAGTTAGATTCTCTGCTATTTTACGTGTAATAGTAATAAAGGCTGACTTTGAATGAATAGTCTTTCCGATGAAAACCTTGCCAGGATGGCAAAAGAAGGCGACAGAAAGGCCTTCGAAGAGCTTTTCGGCAGGTATAAAAAGCCGATATTGAATTTCATATATCGGGTTATCGGCAACAAGGAGACAGCGGAAGAGATAACGCAGGAAGTGTTTATTAGAGTATATAAAAATCTAAACATATTTGACCCAAATCGTAAATTTTCAAGCTGGATTTACGTAATTGCCAGAAATCTAGCTAAGAACGCCCTGAGGGATAGGGTATACTTTCGCGACCTTTCGATCGAGGCGCCAATTGCCGAAAAAGGCAAGGCCATTGCTCTGAAAGACGTTATTTCTGATCCCAGCGCAAAACCGGACTTTGTGGCAGAGAGTGCGGAATTGAATAAAGAGGCGCAGGCAGTTTTGAATTCTTTGCCGTTAAAGTACAGAGAGGTTATAGCGATGTGCAGCGTTCAGGGATTTACCTACAAAGAAGCGGCGGCCGTGATCGGCTGTAGCGTAGCGACAGTAGCGATCAGACTTAATAAGGCAAAAATTATGTTTATGAAAAAATTAGGCATCGACATAAAACGCCCAAGGTAAGTGATAGATATGGACAGAGAAATTTTTGATAGATTCGATATGGTAATGTCTGCTTTAAAGGCTATAGAGCCAACGCCTTCTTTTGATTTTGAGTTTAGAAGAAGATTAAATGAAGTCATTGAAAAGAAATATGAGGCGAGTGCGTTTGAGCTTATGGCAGAAAGAGTGGCGGAAAGCTTTAGGTATGCTTTACTCCCAAAGGTGCCTGTATTAGTAAGATCTGCCGCGACATTTATTGTTTTGATGGCAATAGGCCTCTATATATATTCTGTTCAGCCCTCAAACCCCCTGTCATTGCACAAAGAAGGCGTTGTTTTAGCGATGAGCCCAAAGGATGCAGCCTGGAGGGAGGTCGTAAGCAGAGAGAGGCTGAAAGTCGGAGATATAATAATGACAGAGCGAGATTCCCAAATTGATCTGGTTCTTTTTAATAAGTATGCTATCAGGATGAAAGCCGGCACAAAGCTGAGAATAGAAGAACTTACGCCTAGGTATGGAAAGGGCAGGGCCCGTTTCAGTTTGCTAGAGGGAAAGATGCTAGCCAGCATAGGAACAGGCTTTAAGAGCTCAAGTTTTATAATCGATACAGAAGCGGCGGTCGCCAAGGCGCTTGGAACAAAATTTGTTGTCAATATCCAAAAAGACAAAAACTCAAAGACAGATATAAGCGTTTTGGAAGGCGAAGTGGAAGTGGAAAGCCGTTTTAGACCCAAAGAGATTTTTTTGGCAAAGCGAACGGTCATTGTAGGGGCCGGCCAGAAGACCGAAGTCTATGTAGGGCAGGTTCCGCTTACTCCCCAAAGACTTCTGGAAGAAGAGTGGCGCCAGTTGGAGGAGTTATATCAGATCGGGAAAAAGCCGACGGTCATGCTTCTTTTAAGAAATACCACTGACAGGGTAGAGCAACTTTTAAGACCGTGTCCGATTTACATATCCGATGAGAAACCAATAGAGATCCCGGAAATTTTTGAGGATATTGCGATAAAGATAGGCGAAGCCGTAAAAACGCAGGATAAAGCAAAACATCTAGAGAGCGTAAGGCTATTAGAAAAGATGATAAAAGAATACCCGAATCCAAAATACGATGTTCAATTCCTGTTATATATAGGTGCCTACTACGAGTATCTTTCCGATCATAAAGAGGCGGTCAGGATATTCGAAAAAGTGCTGGAAAATTACCCGAATTCAACTCTTGCCAGCCTAGCTCAGTGCGCTATAGGTATTATATATGAAGAGAAATTGAACAATAAAGAAAAAGCAGACATGGCCTATCGATTGGTTTTAACTCGATACCCCAATAGCCTGGAGGCTATCTGGGTGGAGAAAAGGTTAGGAATAAAAAAGCTGGCAAATAATATTAAATAATGCCTCTTTTTATGTGTATATAAGAGTGTAGCCGATGAAAAATATTATTACTGATACACTGAAATAGGTTAAAACGAAGACAGAGCATGTGCGCCAGTAAAAAATTTAAAAAATCGAAAGTAAAAGTAGAAGGTTAGGCAAAAAAAAGAGGATTTTTTTTGCCTTGAATTTAAAAGGTTTAAAAAAGTATTATGCCAGAGGCGGGCGCCAATTGCAGAAAAGTAAAAGGAGGTAAATAAAATGAATAAAAAAATATTTAGAATCGTAAATGTACTGTTATTAATCACATTTACTTCGGCATACTCATTCGGACAGGAAGGATTTTGGCTTTTGCAGGACGAAGGCACGGAATTGGGGATACAGACGGATTTTAAAAGCCTGTATGATATCCTTAAAGGAAAAAGATTGGGGTTTTCATACGATGACTTTTCGGAGTGGGTAAGCAAGAAAAGAGAAAATTTTGTAGAAAGACATTTCTTAACGGAGCCGATTAACGAAAAATCCATTGTTTTAGAAAAGAAACCGATTTTTATGCCTGTGCCAGATGCGCAAGATAAGGTCATCAATACCGCCATAACTGACCTTGCAAGGAGACTCAGAGTCCCTGAAGGGGAGATAGATAATAACTATCCTATTATTATAGAAGGAGGGGTACGTAGTGTATACAAGGTTACTCTAAAGCACCAGTACTACCTGTATAGAATATTAAATGGCGCAAATACGGAAGGCGCGATTACACCACAGCCCTATGGAACCTATACTTATTATGTAAGAGTGAACGGTCCGATATATAGAGATGATGGAATGGCTATCGAAATAGTCGGTGTGCCTAAATATCAGATATTGAAACTGGAGTATTTCGACGGCTCATATGATACCTATCACTATAATCAATATTACATGATAGACAGGATAGAACAATACGATAATGCCGGAAGCCACAAGGCCACCATACAATATCTGAAGCCGGACTGGACCCAAGGCGTATTTCCCCAGACCCGCATAGACACCGTAGTTCATTATGAGACGATAGACGGTGTAAAGAGGGTGAAATACGTTGACAGGTATGAGTATCTGGCCTGGCAAAGTCAGGGCGGCACAGGCAGCGGAAGCGTTATCATAGTGAAGAGATACCGGGGCGATGTTTATATAGAAGGTGCGCAACCCCTTTGCATATTCTGCTATGAAGGCCAACCCGGACTCGAAAAACTTGTGCGATGCACCTTCGCAGACGGCACCCTTATAACATACAGTGACAACCTTGCCCGCGAGGTCTTCGCGAAAGGCGCAAACACCGAGCAGCCTATCATGAGATTCCGCTATGAGATGGACAAATACGGAAATATCCTATCTACCACCGTTATCTATGCTGATGGAAGATCGGCTGAATTCAAGGGCTTAGCCGACCCCGTAGATATAGTAGTAGGATATATGGGCGAAATAGATGAGCTGATCGGGATAGCGGAGAAATTCCTGAAGGAGACATTTAATCCGGATAAGCTTGAGTTGATCGATTGGCGCATTCAGAACGGAATATTGCGCGCGGCATTTTCCATAGGCGGTGACTATGGGATGGTTATAAACATAACCGTGGATATGAATACAGGCGCGCCAAACATGAATGAGGCGCTCAAAGACGTTGCCCTAAAGACAAGAGAGGATATAGCAAGGAGGACAGGGGTAGATATGGGAGAGGTACATATAAATGGCATCTCCCCGGCCCTTGCAATCTGTTATACAAACTATGGCGCTACAGCTTATATGGTGAGTGCCCGTGTTGATAACTATACCCTTATGCTGGAATACAAAAAATATGACTACCCAAGGATATACGGTGAATTGCAGGATGAGAGTAAGACCATGTTCTTCTACCCTTACCCTCCTTACGGACCCCCGGCCTCCCCGGTTGTCACCCTGAAATCCTTCGTTGACGAAAGGACCGGAAGAGACTATGTAAAGGAGGCGCAGGAGGGCATACTTGCGCTTTTCAACCCGGAGAGCAGTGATATTGCGGTAAACTACTGGCGCATGAGCGATGGAACGCTTACGCTTAACATGTTATTGCATAATAGCGAGTATCCATTCGGGCTATATGTAGCCGGCAGGGATATTCCGGTCAATGTAAATCTTGAAACAGGCGAGATAAAGATAAAGGAGCAGATAGTAGAGGCTGTAAAGCATACCCGCCTAGAGGTATCGGAAAGCCTGGACCTGGCATATGATGATGTCCACGTAAACGAGGTCACCAGAGGAATGCCGGTATTTATATTGAACACCATCGAGCCTTACATTCCGGAAGAATTTTATTTTCTCATTGTCTCTACGCCGCAATTTAAACTTGCCCTTAAATGCACAACCGGTAACGACGAATACGGTGATAACAAAATCCACCTTGAACTTACCTCGCTTACAAATAGAGAGACAGGGGTGGACCTTGTGCGGATCACAAAGGAGGACATGGTGGACAGGTTCAAAGACATAGAATACCGGGCGATACACATCGAGGAGTTTTCAGTTGAGGATAATTCAACGGAAGGAAGGAGCGTTGCGAGGTTTTCGATAGACGTTGAAGGAAGCGAGGCGAAATATATATACAGGCTTGATTCGGCGACAGGCGAGATTTTAAGCATTCTGATCGGTATCAGGATGCTCGATAAAGAAGTGCTGTTCGATGTCACCGACAAGCTGATAAGCGTCGAAGAATTAATCGAGAAGATGAAGCAGCTCGAAGAGAAAAAAATGGGGACAGAAAATATAGACTCGGAAACACTGCAAAGAAAAGCCATAGGTGACGAAGTGCAAAGGCAGGCAAATAATCCGCTCTTCTCAAAAGAGATGGCCGGTGTGAATGAGGAGATACCGCCCGTACAAAAATAAGATCTATATTTGCATAACGCCAAAAAGAGGGGTCTTTAAACAGAAAGGCCCCTCTTTTTTTGTGCCTGCCAAAAGAATTTATTTTTACGGAGATTCGGCGTATAATACCCATATGTCAAAAGAGAGATATATCGCCCATGTTGATATGGACGCGTTTTTCGCGGCGATTGAACAGCGAGATGATCCTGGACTTCGCGGAAAGCCCGTCATCGTAGGAGCCGATCCTAAAGGCGGCAAAGGCCGAGGGGTTGTGTCGACGTGTTCCTATGAAGCCAGAAAATTCGGCATCCATTCCGCCATGCCCATCTCCATCGCTTACAGAAAATGCGCCCACGGTATTTTTTTGCCGGTGGACGCGGAGAAATACAGCAGGGTTTCGCACAAGATGTATGATATTCTTTATGATTTTACTCCGGAAATAGAACCGATAAGCATTGATGAGGCCTTCCTGGATATAAGCGCCAGCCACCACCTCTTCGGCGGCCCGCAGAAACTCTGTCAATCGATAAAATCCCGGATAAAAGATGATATAGGGTTAACGGCTTCGATAGGCCTTGCCCCGACAAAGATGGCGGCAAAGATCGCCTCTGATTTAAAGAAACCCGATGGCTTTGTCGAAGTCGCAGAAGAGAATTTGCTCGATTTTCTCCGGCCGCTGGATATTTCAAAATTATGGGGCCTGGGCGCGAAATCCGAGCGCTTACTGCGCGGCATGAACATTAACACTGTAGGCGATCTTGCCAAAATGGATATAAATGAGTTAGAGGATCTCTTTGGCAAGAACGGCGCACACTTCTGGAATTTGGCCAATGGCATAGACGAAAGAGAGGTTGAAACCGCTTGCGGGGCGAAATCTGTCAGCAATGAGGTCACGTTTGATAGCGATACTTCGGATAAGGAAAAGATAGAAGGCGCGCTAATGCTGCTTTGCGAAAAGGTATCGAGCCGCCTGAGGCAGGATGGCCTTAAAGGTAAGACAATTACTTTGAAGATACGCCTTCAAGGTTTTTACACTTTTACCCGGGCAGTTACCGTAGAAGTTCCGAACAATTTTGCGGATGTGCTTTACAAAGAGGCCAAAAGACTCTATAATAGATTTGATACTAAAGGCAAGAGGGTGCGGTTGGTCGGAGTCAGGGTTTCCAATCTTTTCCCGGCATCTCTTCAGAATAGCCTCTTCGAAAAATACACCGATAAAAAAATAGAGAATATCCATAAGGCCGTTGATAAAATAAAAGAAAAATTCGGAGACACGTCAATTCACAGGGCGACTCAAATGGAGATATGACTTTATTCATAGGTACGGATTTGACCATCAGCGTCTTTGGTCTTTGCGATTCGATTCGACGTATTATTAAAGGAGGATGACATGGATGATTTTGAAAAACCGGAAGACCTTTTTAAAAACCCCGACGATTTTCTCAAGGATGCCGGCAAAAAACTGCAGAATTTAAAGGGGATAATACCCGTGGCGGTCGCGGCCATTTTTATTGCGGTAGCTCTTTTCGGCAGCTTCTATTCGGTAGGCCCGGATGAGGTAGGCATTATAAGGTTCTTCGGAAAATATGTGAGGACAACCAATCCCGGGCTTCATCTTAAGATACCGTTCGCAGAGAAGGTAAATAAGGTAAAAGTAAAATACATATTTAAGGAGGAATTCGGTTTTCGCACGACCAGGCCGGGGATCGTCAGCCAATACTCGCCTAAGGAGTATTTCGAGGAATCATTAATGCTGACAGGGGATCTGAACGTTCTTATAGTTGAGTGGATTGTCCAATTTAAGATAAAGGATCCGGTAAGGCTCCTTTTCAATATAAGAAATCCGCAAAGGACTATACGAAATATATCAGAAGCCGTTATGAGGCAGGTTGTAGGTGATAATACGGTAAGTGAAGTTCTTACGACTCGCAGAGTGGAGATAAACCAGGCGGTGCAGGAGAAGATGCAGGATATACTTGATTCTTACCAGAGCGGCGTACAGATCGTGACGGTAAAATTGCAGGATGTGAACCCGCCCGACGAAGTTAAGCCGTCTTTTAACGAGGTCAATGAGGCAAAGCAGGAAAAAGAGAAGGTCATAAATCAGGCCTGGGAGGAATATAATAAGCTTATTCCGAAGGCCAGGGGCGAGGCGGAAAAGACGATAAAGGAGGCCGAGGGATACGCTCTTAATAGAATCAATAGGGCAAAAGGCGATGCCGTAAAATTCATCGATACATGGGAAGCATATAAGGGCGCCAAGGAAGTTACGAAAAAGCGGCTCTATCTTGAGGCGATGAATGAAATTTTACCAAAAGCCGGAAAGAAATTTGTAGTCGATTCCGAACAGAAATCGATACTGCCTCTTCTTGATTTAAACGGGGGGAAATGACTTAAACGCGGAAAGATATACGCAGATCATATGCCTATGGCGGAATATCGGCGAGAATCAGCGTTAAATAAAAAACATACAATACGGGGAGACAATAAATGAAACAGATTTTATCTCTTGTAGTTGCGGGTGTAATTATCATAAGCGCCCTTATCATAACCGGCGCGGTATACACGATCAATGAAACAGAACAGGTCGTGGTGACACAGTTCGGAGAACCGATGGGCAAGCCCATTACAAAGGCCGGGCTCCATTTTAAGATACCCTTTATCCAGCAGGCCAATTATTTTGAAAAAAGGATACTGGAATGGGACGGAAACCCCAACCAGATACCGACCAAAGATAAGAAATATATCTGGGTCGATACGACTGCGCGTTGGAGGATAGTGGATGCGCTGAAATTCCTGCAGTCCGTGACCACCGAAACAGGGGCACATGCAAGGTTGGATGATATAGTTGATTCGGCTACGAGAGATTTCATAACTAGCCATAATCTTGTTGAAATTGTAAGGAATACGAACAGGATTATCGAAGAACGTTCGGCTGAAAAAGAAAAAGAAACCGATGGCCCTGATCAGATTGCGGGAGAGATAGAAAAGATCGATTTCGGCAGGGATACCCTTACCCGAGGTATAATACTTGAAGCGGCGAAAATTGTGCCTCAGTACGGCATAGAACTTATAGATGTGAGGATAAAAAGGATAAACTATGTTTCTGATGTCCAGAAAAAAGTATTTGAGAGAATGATATCAGAGAGAAAGAGGGCAGCCGAACAATACCGTTCAGAGGGGCAGGGCAAAAAAGCGGAAATAGAAGGCCAGATGGCAAAGGAGCTCAACCAGATTCGCTCCGAGGCATATAAAGTAGCCGAAGAGATCAAGGGGAAAGCCGATGCCCAAGCCATCGAAATATATGCAGATGCTTACAACAGAGACCCTGACTTTTACTCGTTTCTGAAAACACTGGATACATACAGGAATACAATTGACAAAGATACTACGGTAATTTTGACTACAAACAGCGAGTATTTGACATATCTTAAAGATACCTCGCAAGCGGCGCGTCAATAATATGAAATAGTTGCAGCGATTTTTTTGCTTTTAAAAAGTAGATTACGCGATTCTTTGCTTGTGAAATATGCAACCCAGATTAGGGAAATTGAACTTTCAATCGCTGCGATCTTTTCTCAAATCTCTGCAATTACCTTAAAAGTAATGAATGATTACAGTGATTCTTTGCTTCTAAAAAGACGCAATCTAGATTACGAAGATTTAAATCACTGCAATCTTCCCTCAAATCTCTTTAATCTCTTTAGAACAATTTAAATATTTAAATTGATATTAGTCTTGAAAAAAGTTAGATTTTGTGATATACTATATAATGCCGATAAAGGTAAACTGCGGGAAACCGCAGGACATTCCGAACAACTTCTTTCGGGGAAAGATTGTTTGGAATCCCGATGAAATCCAATAAATATACCTTCATCGGGACAAAGCTGCAGACCTAAATCATCCATGGCAAGCCTCAATTCACAGGAGGCGTTGAAAGTCATGGTCGATAGGGTGGCTGAGTTGCCGACATAAATGGTAGTGACAATATCACGCAAAGTCTGCCAAATGTCATTTACCCTTTATCGGCGGACTTATTTATAATGATTCCGATAATCCCAGGAGATTGATTCTTGGGATTTTTTTGTTTATCTTTATAGCTTTCCTAAACACAGATCACGAGTATCCTCCACCTAATTCAGTGTCCTCAAAAATGGTTGACAATCTTTTACCATGTCATGTATACTATATATCTCTTATTTTACTCATAGTATGATTATATATTGACAAAGGCGTTGTAAATTTAACCACAACTACACGTAGGAGAAAAAGTTATGAAAAGCGATAGAGTCAAGAAAGGTTTGGAGAGAATGCCAAACAGGGCGCTTTTATACGGAACAGGTATATCGCCTTCTGTAATGGGCAAGCCATTTATCGGAGTTGCCTCTAGTTTCACAGACCTGATCCCGGGTCACGTTGGAATGCGCAGGCTGGAGCGCTTTATTGAACGCGGCATATGCGCAGGCGGCGGGGTACCCTTTATTTTTGGAATACCCGGTGTCTGCGATGGCATAGCGATGGGGCATGTCGGGATGAAATATTCGCTTGCCTCGAGAGAACTCATAGCGGATGCGGTTGAGATCGTATGCAAGGCCCATCAGCTGGACGGACTTCTGTGCCTTACTAATTGTGACAAGATTACGCCGGGTATGCTTATGGCGATAGCGAGACTTAACATACCGGCTATTGTCGTTACCGCGGGAGCCATGATTTCAGGGAATTATAACTTTAAGCGTCTAAGTCTTGTCAGGGATACTTTTGAAGCTATCGGGAGATACACTAACGGCAAGATGAAGAAAGAAGAACTGGAGGCCTTGGAGCTGTGTGCCTGCCCCGCTCAAGGGTCGTGTCAGGGCCTATATACGGCAAATTCCATGGCCTGTATTACCGAGACATTGGGCATGAGCCTTCCCGGTTGCGGCACGTCTTTGGCCGGCTCCGCCAAAAAAGAGAGAATCGCTTATGAATCAGGCGTAAAAGTGGTAAATTTCGCGAGAAGAAATATATTACCGAGAACGATTATGGTGCCCCAGGCTTTCGAGAATGCCATTATAATGGATATGGCGCTGGGCGGCTCTACCAATACGGTTTTGCATCTTATGGCTATAGCTAAAGAGGCGGGAGTCGATTTGAAACTCGAACGTTTCGATCAGATTAGCAGGTCTACCCCCCACATTACAAATTTGAGGCCGGGCGGAGAATATTTTATGGAAGACCTTGAATACGCAGGGGGGGTCCCTGCTGTCATGAAAAGGCTCATACAGGTGTTGAATAATGTCCGGACAGCAAGCGACATGACCATACAACAGATTGCCGCTAAAGCCGAAATTTTTAATGAGGATGTCATAAGAAGCGTAAATAATCCTTACAGCAAGGAGGGCGGTATTTTTATTCTTAAAGGCAACATAGCGCCTGACGGCGCGGTTGTGAAACAGTCGGCTATAAGCAAGAAGAACATACATTTTAAAGGAAAAGCCAAGGTTTTCAATTCTGAGGAAG
>Ga0154667_177_pt2 | contig 14218 bp, 12 predicted proteins | sample Rifle2008BG13ft_FD_116096 | JGI IMG/M metagenome (GOLD analysis project Ga0154667, IMG submission 116096) | Omnitrophica bacterium RBG_13_46_9 | reverse complement strand
GTTTTGGATCTGCTCTTCCGACCTTTTATCCGACGAGATAATAGATAATATTTCAGAGGCAAGCCTTTCGGGCCTGGCATCGTACTGGACTATTTCTGGCACGATCCGGCGCTTGGCTATTATATTGACCAGGCCTATGGAACGGGTTTTCGCGAAGATCTTAAAAAGGAGAAATGTAAGAAAAGATGTCTTATACGTGATGAGCATGGGCCGCTCCATTATGGCGCTCTCAAGCGTCGCCGTTCCTGAAGCGGTGAATACAAAATCCGATAAAGATAAGCACCCGTAACTGTTGTCCTTGATTACGGTAATACCTATGTCCGACTTCTTTAATATCCTGCCATAGATCTCATCTTCCACGCCGGAACTTTTCAACAGGACAAATTGAACATTCTTCCGTTTTGATATTAGATCCGCGGTTTTGAGCATCAGGGGGAGTATTTTCTTAACCTCTGATTCCCTGGAACCCGGCAATAGAGCGATGGTGGTCTTTTTATCCTCGAGTCCGTACGATTTTCTGTCAGCCGGAGACGGTCTTTCAGTGTCAAGAAGCGGATGTCCCACGAAGGTCGCGTCAATGCCGTGCTCCTTGAAGAGATCCTCCTCGAACTCCAAGATCACTATCGCCTTGTCTATATATTTTTTAATATACCGGATCCTGAATTTTCCCCAGGCCCAGACCTGGGGCGTGATGTAGTAGATAACGGGGATGCCTCTTTTTTTCAGGATCTTCGCCAAAGTGAGATTGAAACCCGGATAATCAACAAGGACAGCGAGACCGGGAGGGGTATTGCGTATTTTTTCAGTAATTCTTTTATAGGCCCGGTGTATCTCTTTTAACTTCAAAAAAATTTCCCAAACGCCTATTATGGAGAGCTTTTCCATCCTTTCGACGAGCTCTGCCCCCGCATCCTGCATCCTTTTTCCGCCTATGCCGAAAAAGCGCAGGTCCGGATTCAGTCTTTTCAGATTATTGATAAGGTTAGCGGCATGGATGTCGCCGGAAGTCTCCCCGGCGATTACGAGGACAGTGTTTTTCATTTCCGATCCGGCCTTACAGATTACATTGGCCCCAATCGCGGATTCTCGCTTGGGCGCGCTAAAGGCGCGAAGGGGTGTCTTTGCGGTGTGCGTATTTACCCATGAACCAGAAAGCCACGCCTGTAAGGGCGCGGATGAATGGCTTTCGGTTCAGGGTTCCGCTCCACCGATAGAGCGGAACCCTGTAAAAAGAGAAGCCACCGCTGTAAGGCGGTGGAGCTTCACTTATTAGAGGACTTTATCTTTTCCAGGATGTCCATGGCTACGCTGAGAGCCAGCTTTCCTTCCCTTCCAGAGACAATCGGCTTTGTGCTGTTCTGGATGCAGGAAATGAAGGATTTGAGCTCCTGTTTAAGGGGCTCCGTTTTCTCTATCTTTATCTTTTCCTTTAGCAATTTATTATCCGTCTTCCTGACTATAAATGCGTCCTGATGAAGATAGTTAAGGGTTATGTATGAGTCATGTTGGGATATCTTTATTTTCCGCACCTCTTCCTTCGTGACGCGGCTGGCCGTAATATCGGCTATAGTCCCGTTTTTAAAATTAAGGCGGACATTGGCTATATCCTCAAAAGGCGAAAAAGTGCTTATTCCGACCGCTTCTATGGTTTCGACCTCTGATTTTACAAGGGAGAGAATAATGTCTATGTCGTGTATCATAAGGTCTAATATGACGCCTACGTCCCTCACGCGCTTTTTCTTTTTGTAAGGGCCCGCCCTATGGCACTCGATGAAGCGCGGGTCTGTCAAAAAGGGTTCCACCGCCCTTACCACAGGGTTGAATCTCTCGATATGGCCTACCTGTATGATGAGATTCTTCGAATCCGCTATATCTATGAGCTCCTGGGCCTCGGCCACGGTCTTTGCGATAGGTTTTTCGATCAGGACATGGATATTGTTATTCAGGAAATCTTTGGCTATCTTGTAATGGAGTTCTGTGGGGACGGCGAGACTGACCGCTTCCACTTTGTCGAAGAGAGTCCTGTAATCAGGGAAATACCAGACGCCGTATTTTTTCGCTACCTTTTTGGCCCGTTTTTTGTCTATGTCGCATACGCAGACAAGGTTAGCGTTTTTTATCTGTGAGTATACGCGGGCATGAAGGGAACCAAGGTACCCTACACCGACAACACCTACATTGACATTGTTCATCTTGTGTTTTCCTGGGACATTTTAAGAGCGAATTATACCATATATATCTTATGGAAGCAAGCATTTTTCCTCGACAAATGATGATATATATGATAATATCCTATGCTAATATATATAAGGGGAAATACAATCGAAATACAGTTGAAATACATCGATACTTATAGATACTTATTGAAACTTATGGATACTCATTGAAACACATTGATATACGGTTGAAATACATTGATTCGATGGCTCTTAGCTCGTAGGTATGTAGGTTATAGGGAACTCGTTACGTAGGACCCTCCTACGCCGTAGATGAATCTCATTGTAGGTATGCTTCGGAGAGGCAGGCGTGGGACGTCCGCTCCCTAAGGTCGCTTGGACGTAGGACGATTTGAGTTCGAGTTATTGCGACTCCGTGTCATTGCGAGCGAACTTGTTTTAGGTAAGCGGAGCGTGGCAATCTCAAACCAGCTCGTAGCTCTTGGCTCATAGGTAGTAGGTGGTAGGGAGTAGGGAGAGGTTTCTTGAAGTTGCGGGAAGTTTCTTTAGGTTTCGGGAGGTCGCAGGAGGCCACTAAAAGTTGCAAAGGTTACAAAGGTTGCTAAAGGTTGCAGAGGTTACATAATTGTAAAGAAGGCAACATTTGCAACCTCTGAAACCTTTGCAACCTATGAAACATAAAACGGGAGAAACTATACTGCAATGAAACGCAACCTTAAGAAACATTAAGCAACATCAAGAAACCTTAAGAAACCTTCGATTATTGAAATTCATCGAAACCTATTGAAACGAATTGAAATACGATTGGAATACAGTGATTTATGGATAATGTGGACATAAAATATTATAGAAGGTTAATAGGGTTCGTGGGGCCCCATATCTGGGTTCTGGCGTTAGCTTTTCTATGTATGCTTGTATACAGCGCTCTTAACAGCCTTTCCCCGACTGCGCTTATACCCGTGGTAGATAACATCATAAGCGGTTCTAAAATAGTCATCCCTGCGCATGTAGAGGCGCCGCTCTTTATTACGGCACTGGTTGACAGGATAAATAGTCTGCCGTTAATGCGGCTTATGGTAATAATACTTATCGGAGCTCTGGTATATTTCTTACTTAGAAATCTCTTTGATTTCCTGCAGGTTTACCTTATGAACGATGTCAGCGAGAGAGTGGTAAGAGATGTGAAAGACGCCATATACAAGAAATTGATGTCGCTATCCATGTATTTCTATAGCAAGAACCCCACCCCTAAACTCATGTCGCGCATAACATATGACGCCAACATAGTAAGAGACTCCATAAGTACGGGCTTACTCGATATCATATTAAGGCCAATCGAGATTATTAGCCATCTTGCGGTTTTGATTTGTGTTGTCACGTTCTTTGGCATACCCCTGGGATTTATATTCACGAGCCTGATCCTGTTTCCATGCATACTTGTACCCGCGGTTATGATATCTAAAAAATTACGCAAAATAACGACAAGGTCCCAGGAAAAGATGGGGGACATAAATACCATTCTTTTTGAGATAATAACCGGGATGCGCATAGTCAAGGCCTTCTCTATGCAGGATTATGAGTATGAAAAGTTTAAGAAGCAGAATAACGTCTTTTACAAATTAGCCATGAAGGCCGTGAAGAGGATCAACATCATAAGCCCCATAAATGAATTTACAAGCGCCATATATCTTGTGGTGGTCATATATTTAGCCAGCAGGCATATAATATCCGGTAGTCTTTCCTGGGGCGCATTTACGGTATTTTTGGCCTCGGTCTTACTGATGATAAAACCTGTAAAGCGTCTAAGTAAGGTATACGCCGTTCTTCAGCAGTCTCTCGCCGCGGCGACACGGATTTTCAGGATTCTGGATACAGAGGATATTATCAGAGAAAAGGAAGGCGCGATTTTGCTTCCGGAATTAAGCCATGACATATCTCTGGAACATATCTGGTTTAGATATGATAATAATTATGTTCTGGAAGACATAACGTTAAATATAAAAAAGGGAGAGATTATAGCCATTGTAGGTCCTAGCGGAGCCGGAAAGACCACACTTATAAACCTTATACCGCGTTTCTACGATCCATTAAAAGGGACGATCAGCATAGACGGTATGGATCTTAAAGATGTTACTCTTAAGTCATTGAGAAACAATATAGGCGTTGTGACTCAGGAAATGCTGCTTTTTAACGATACGGTCACGGCCAATATTTCTTACGGAAGCAGTGGGTTTTCAAAAGATGACATTGTAAAAGCTGCAAAAGTTGCTAACTCCGATGATTTCATCATGCGTTTGCCTGAAAAATATGACACAATTGTCGGAGAGAAAGGCTTTAGGTTATCTGGCGGCGAAAAACAAAGGCTTGCCATAGCCAGGGCTATATTCAAAAACCCCCCTATTCTCATTCTTGACGAGGCCACTTCACAGTTAGATACCGAGTCGGAACGGCTTGTTCAGGAGGCCATAGACCGCCTGATGGAAGGCAGAACCGTGCTTGTCATAGCTCATAGGTTGAGCACTATAAAGCACGCTACTAAGATAATAGTGTTGGATAAAGGAAGAATTGTAGATGTTGGCAGCCACCGGGAACTTATGGAAAGAGGGGGCTTATATAAAAGACTGTATGATATGCAGTTTAAGGATGAGTAGTAACGCATGGATCACGATAGATGGACAAGAGGGGGTATATCCTGTGTCAAAGTAGTTGACAGTGGGGAATTGTCGGCTATAATAATGAAATAACGATGATAGCGGATGCCATAAAACTCATTTTTAAAGGTTTATTTTACTGACAGTATAACACTAAAAATAACAATAGTATAAGGGAGGTATTTCAGAATGACTACTAAGAAAGAGACAGCTTTAGTTAAGCAATTGCTGGAGGCGGGGGTTCATTTTGGCCACCAGACAGGGAAGTGGAACCCGAAAATGAAGAAATTCATATTCGGCGAGAAGGAAGGGATATATATTATAGACCTGGAAAAGACCGCGAAAAACCTGCTCGAGGCATGTAAATTTCTTAATGAGACGGCGGCCGCGGGCAGTTATATTCTATTCGTAGGGACAAAGAAACAGGCCCAGCATATTATCAAGGAAGAGGCTGAAAAATGCGGCATGTTTTATGTCACCCAGCGCTGGCTGGGCGGCGCCCTTACGAATTTTCTTACCATAAGAAAGAGCGTGAAAAAGCTGGAATCTTTCGAAAAGATGAAGGAGGACGGCACCTATAATAACCTGTCTAAAAAAGAGAAATCAACAATCGATAAAAAGATCGCAAATCTGTTGAAAAACCTTGAGGGTGTCAGGAAGATGGACCGGCTGCCGGGGGCATTGTTTGTAGTAGACTCTAAGAAAGAGGATATCGCTGTCCACGAGGCCAATAAACTTTCCATACCGGTCGTGGCTCTGGTAGATACGGATTGTAATCCGGATAAGATAAATTATGCCATTCCCGGCAATGACGATGCCATAAAGTCCGTAAATTTTATAACATCAATTATTTCTAAAAGCGTGCTGGAAGGCAGGAATCAATTCTTAGCCAGCAAAAGGGATATTGAGGCCGGGCGGGTGCCCTTCGAGGAAGACCATAAAGCCGTCGAAGATAAGGAAGTCGAGGAACTGATAGAGGGAGACATCAGGCTGGAGAAAGCCGCGGAAGAACAGGTCAAGGATAAGCCGATAAAGAAGAAGAAAGCGAAGCCGTGACCGGCGTGAAAAAATAGCGTCCCGCCAGAAGCCGATCCCTCTCTGCTGCAAAGCCCGACGTAAGCAGGGCGCTTTAGGCAAAAGGCATGCGGTTTGGCCCAATACAAAACCGCGCACCCCGCTCCAATTTACACAATATGCATTGAATGGCGGATTAAGAAGTTGACGCAGTCCGGAGATTTATTTTACCCATGAACCAGAAAGCCACGCCTGTAAGGGCGCGGATGAATGGCTTTCGGTTCAGGGTTCCGCTCCACCGATAGAGCGGAACCCTGTAAAAAGAGAAGCCACCGCTGTAAGGCGGTGGAGCTTCACGAAGATAATATTTTTGCCGGAAATCGGGACGGGACCCGGTTCGGATTTTAGATTGAGAATAACGTAAAAGAAGGGTTTAAGAAGGTTTTTACCGCGCGAAGCGTCTCACGTTGAAATTCTGCGGGATGCCGCATGGCGGCACGATTTACGCAAGTCCAGGTCTAATTAAACCCGCCTTCGCGGAATTCCTTACCTGTTGTGGTGGGGATGGATAGCGCGAAGGGAATTCCGCTTCGGCGAGGTTTTCCGCCGGTATTTTTGTGCGGCGAGACCTCGCCACGCAAAAGCGTGGAGGGTCGCCGAAGCGAAGAAACAGATTCCACGAGTGTCCTTAGACAGGCTTGAGGATGGTTCGAATAATAGTTTTCGAAGGATCGTGAGCGAAGTCGGACCATAAGCCCGTGGAGCTTCAAAAAGAGGTGTTTATGCTAGATGCCATTAAAAGACTCAGGGAGAAAACCAGCGCCGGTGTCATGGATTGCAAAAAGGCCCTTAAGGAAGCGAAGGGTGATGTGGAGAAAGCGATCGAGATACTCAGGAAGAAAGGGGTTAAACTCGCGTCTCTTAGAAGCAGTCGCGCCGCGAAAGACGGACGGATAGAAAGTTACATACACTCAAACGCCAAGATAGGGGTCTTGGTCGAGGTCAATTGTGAGACGGATTTTGTGGCGCGGAATGAGGATTTCAAAAAATTTGTCAAAGACATAGCCATACACATAGCCGCGATGAAACCAAGATATGTGAAAAGGGAAGATGTCCCGGCGGAAGTACTGGAAAAAGAAAAGGAGATTCTCGCGGCCCCTTTGAAAGATAAACCGAAAGAGACGCTTGATAAAATACTGGAAAGCAAGCTGGAAGGCTTTTACGAGGAGGCGTGTCTTTTGGACCAGCTTTTTGTTAAAGACCCGAAAATGAGGATTAAAGACCTCCTTCACGCATTGATCGCAAAAATAGGTGAAAACATCGTCATCAGAAGATTTATGCGATATCAGCTGGGAGAGGAGATTTGAAAATCAGGATAAGAAGATCTGTGACAGACGGCAGCGTATAACGCGATATGCGGCCATCTGCGGGAAAGCAAATTGAGCATAATGCCCGTTGGTTATCCGCGCATATGAAGACCATGGTCAAAGCAAAATATAAACGCATACTTCTCAAGATAAGCGGTGAGGCCCTTCAGGGTAAGAAGGGATATGGTATTGACCCTGATGTGATGCTTTCGATCGCCGAACAGATCAAAGAAGTCCAGGAACTTGGCGTTGAGATCGCGGTTGTTATCGGCGGAGGGAACATATTCAGGGGGTTAAAAGCCGCGACTACAAAAGGGATGGACCGCGCTACGGCAGATTATATGGGGATGCTTGCCACCGTCCTTAATGGCCTGGCCCTGCAGGACGCCTTGGAGAGGATAGACGTCTTTACCCGCGTCCAGACGGCTATACAGATGCAGGAATTAGCGGAGCCTTACATAAGAAGAAGGGCTATAAGGCATCTGGAAAAGAAGAGAGTCGTTATATTTGTCTGCGGGACAGGCAATCCATATTTTACAACCGATACGACAGCGGCCCTTAGGGCTACTGAGATCGGCGCCGACATCATTTTAAAAGCCACAAAAGTAGACGGCGTCTACACCAAGGACCCGATGGAAGACAAGGATGCTAAGAAATATAGCAGGGTCAGATATATCGATGTCCTCAAGAAGGGGCTTAAGATTATGGATGCGACGGCGATAAGTCTATGCATGGATAATAACCTGCCCATCATAGTCTTTAACATTAATAAAGAAGGAAACATAAAAAGAGTGGTTACGGGCGCAAAATTGGGTACACTTGTGTATTGATAAGAGGGGGGTGATTTCTCTTGGCTATTACCGCTAAAGAAGTATTGAAAGAACTTGAAAATAAGATGAAGAAGACCGTTGAGGCCACCGAAAGGGAATTCTCTACTATACGCACGGGCAGGGCTCACTCCAGCCTTGTAGAAGGGATAAAGGTTGAGTGTTACGGGACTTCAATGCCCATTAAACAGCTGGCCAGCGTTTCTACGCCGGAGCCGCGCCTTATCGTTATCCAACCCTGGGATAACTCCATACTTGGCGATGTCGAAAAGTCCATTCTTACCTCAGAGCTGGGGATCACCCCGAATAATGACGGGAAGGTTATCAGGATATCCGTCCCTCCCCTTACAAAAGAGCGAAGGGACGAGCTCGCCAAAGTTTTGAAAAAGATTACGGAGGAGGGGAAGATATCCCTGCGCACGGCCCGCCGGGTCGGGAACGATGAGATCGATAGGCTGGAGAAAGATAAGATAATAACGGAAGACGATAAATTTAAATACAAAGGCGAGATACAGAAGCTCATTGACAAATACTCAAAAGAGGTCGATGACCACCTGGCCAATAAAGAGAAAGAGATACAGGAGGTCTGAAAACAAATCCGAAATACGAAATTCTAACCAAATTCTAAAGTCAAAATCACGGTATTTAAAATACGAGTTTGGAATTTTGGAAATTAGAATTTTGAATTTGTTTCGGATTTAGGATTTCGGGTTTTGAGTTTAAGTTTATTCTTACTAAACAACAACTTGCCCCGCTAGCTCATCTGGCAGAGCACCGCCCTTTTAAGGCGGCCGTGAGAGGTTCGAGTCCTCTGCGGGGTACTTCTTCTTTGAAATTCTCCAAGCAGAGGACGAGAAGCGAGCCCCTCGGCAAACTCGGGATGGTTCGAAGCAGGAGGTTCGAGGGGTGGTGAGCTTGTCGAACCACGAGCGCCGACCTTATGGGAGGAAAAGCCCACAGAACGTGGGCGTCAGCGAGCGAGGGGAGCCTACGCAGCGAGCGAAGCGAGCGTAGTAGGCGAGTCCTCTGCGGGGTACTTCTTGTACTGATTTGGTTTTTGTCAAAAAAAGTGAGGAATATGCTTTTTTTGACAAAACCTTCCGCTAAAGGCGGAAGGCTGTCGCCAAATCATTTCAAAGGGAAACCCCAGGTTTCCCTTATGACGCCATGAACTGAACTTTGTTCTAGTTCATGGCTGTATCCCTTCCGGAAAGGAAGGCTAGAAAGAGAAAGTAATCTGTATATAAGACAAAACCTAGCGGTTTTTTCTTATTTATCTTTTTCCCATTAGCGGAAAGATTCGGTCTACGGCGCAAAAAGTGAGGAATTCTCTTTTTGCGCCTCCGACCAATTCTAGCGTCTAGCGACTAGCGTCTAGTAACATTTTTTCGTTATTGTTCCATCTAATTGCTAACCGCTTCTACTAGAAGGTGAATCCGCCCTCTGGCGGAAGACGCCTACGATGATAAAATTCATCTTGGCTGATAGCTGATGACTGAAAGCTGATAGCTGATGACTAAATAATGAAACGATACGAGCAGATACCGCACACAGCGGACATAGCACTAAGGGTATATGGCAAAGATCTGCGGGAACTTTTTATTAACGCCGCCTACGGGATGTTTGACGTAATAGCCGACCTGGAAGGTTTAGAAAGTTCCGTATCCATAGATATAAATTTAGAAGCTCCTTCAAAAGAGGAGCTTTTAGTGTCTTGGCTGGATGAATTGCTTTACAATTTCTACACAAAAGGCATAATATTTTTTGAATTTGACGTCAATTTTTTTAATGAAATACAACTAGTGGCGAAAGCGCATGGCAGGCACGTCGGGCAGAACAGGAATAGGCTAAAGACGGAGATAAAGGCCGCTACATTTCACGATCTTAGCATAAGAGAGGCCAAAGAGGGCCTATCGACAGATATTGTGTTTGACGTCTGATTTGGCGCAAGATAAACGCGGGTTGCTCCCGTATCCGATGCGATCTGCGCCGGTCGTGTGCGGGTCCGCATTTACCGAAGATTAGGTGTAACGTGGATAACTGGCAGAATCCTTTGCAGAAAATAGACGATTACAGGTGGCGGCTTCCGAAAAGCTATATGGCAGGTATGCGCGTTCCGGGCATCATATATGCCGAAGAACGCCTGTTGGAAGCCGTAATGCGCGATAAGGCGCTTAAGCAGGTGGCGAACGCGGCTTTTCTGCCCGGAATAGTGCGGTATTCGCTGGCCATGCCGGATATCCACTGGGGTTATGGGCTGCCTATAGGCGGCGTTGTGGCGACCGACATCGAGGAGGGCGGCGTAATAACGCCCGGAGGAGTCGGTTTTGACATAAATTGCGGAGTTCGCCTCCTAAAAACAGACCTGATGGAAAAAGATGTTAAATCCCGGATCAGGGAACTGGTAAATACCCTTTACAATGACGTGCCGGCCGGCGTCGGCTCCGAAGGAAAAATAAGAGTGAGTCCTGAGGAAGAGAAAAAGATATTGACTAAAGGCGCGGCCTGGGCTGTCGGCAAAGGATATGGCACGAAAGAAGACCTGGAAAATACCGAAGAAAAAGGTTGTATGGAAGGAGCTGACCCTTCGATAGTCTCCGACAGGGCTTACCAAAGAGGGAAGCGCCAATCGGGTACCCTCGGAAGCGGAAACCATTTTATCGAAGTCCAGGTCATCGACGAGATCTACGATACCGGAACAGCGCGGGTCTTCAATTTGGAAAAAGGCCAGATCACGGTAATGATACACTCCGGTTCTCGCGGTTTTGGTTATCAGATATGCGATGAGTATTCCAGGGATATGGGCAGGGCTTTGACGAAATACGGTATAGCCGTGCCGGACAGGCAGCTTGCCTGCGCTCCGGTCAAGTCTCCGGAAGGACAGGCATATATCGCCAGTATGAAATGCGCCGCGAATTATGCCTGGAATAACAGGCAATGCCTTATGCATCTTGTGCGGGAAGTTTTTGAGAAAGTTTTTAAGAAAAGCTTTAAAGACCTTGGAATGGATTTGATTTACGACGTAGCTCATAATATCGCTAAGTTCGAAAGATATGACATAGACGGCAAAAATAGACTTTTATGCGTTCACCGCAAAGGCGCGACGCGCGCCTTCGGGCCCGGTCATCCGGATCTGCCGGAAAGATATAAAGAGATAGGCCAGCCCGTTATTATCCCGGGCGACATGGGCAGGAATTCATTCTTGCTGGTCGGAACCCAGAAGGCCGAAGAGACATTCTACAGCACCTGTCATGGGGCGGGGCGGTTATTGTCAAGGACAGCGGCGATAAGTGCTTGCCGGGGCAGGTCTATCGCGAAAGAATTGGAAGAGAAAGGCATACTGGTCCTGGCGTCCGGAAAGGGCGTTTTGGCCGAGGAGGCGCCGGAGGCCTATAAGAACGTTACGGATGTCGTGCATGTCGTTCACGGAGCCGGTATCTCAAAGAGGGTTACCCGCATGCGGCCCCTTTGTGTTATAAAAGGGTGAGGGGATATTCGTTATAGCGCGTTAGGTAGTAGGTAATAGGTAGTAGGTTGTAGGGGAAGTTTCGGGAGGTTGCGGGAAGTTTCTTAAAGTTTCGGAATGTTGCTAATACGAAAAAGCAACTTTAAGAAACCTTAAGCAACATAAAGAAACATAAAGAAACCTCCGATATGTGCAGGTGTTAACAATAGCACGTTCCGTAGGACGTGGGACGATTCGATATAGCACATATCGAAGCGCTAACTACATGAGAAGTTGCAAATGTTGCAGAGGTTGCTAAAGGTTGCAGAGGTTACATAAATTCGAATAAAGTAACATCTGCAACCTATGAAACCTTTGCAACCTGTGCAACATAGAACAGAAGAAACTATAATAAATAAAAACGCAACCTTAAGAAACCTATATGAAAAAGCGGGTCATTGCTATTCAAAATATGTGAGGTCAAGACAATGTTAGATGTTAAGTTCGTTCGTGAAAATCCCGAAATAGTGAAAAAAGCCCTAAAGGACAAGGGTATCAAGCTGGATATAGAAGAGTTTTTAGGACTGGATAAGACCAGGCGCGAATTGGTCACAGAAGTCGAAGCGTTAAAACGCCAAAAGAACGAAGTTTCGGATAAAATCGGCGAAATAATGAGAGAAAAGAAGAATCCGAAAGACTTTATAGGCTCTATGAAGGTAGTTTCCCAAAAAATAGCCGAAATAGAGGCAAAAGTGGAGGAAATTAATCAAAAATATGCCAATTTTGTATATAATATCCCAAATATACCCCATGAATCTGTCAATATAGGGCCTGGACCGGAAGCAAATAAGGTAGTTAAAGAATGGGGGGTGTTACCTAAATTTGACTTTGAGCCAAGGACGCACTTAGAAATAGGCGAAATTTTGGATATACTGGATTTTGGCAGGGCGACCAAGATCGCAGGCACGGGTTTTGCCTTATATAAAGGTCTAGGGGCCAGGATGGAAAGGGCATTATTCAATTTTATGCTGGACCTGCATACTAAAAAACACGGCTACAAAGAGATATTTCCTCCTTTTCTGGTAAACAGAAGAAGCATGACAGGTACGGGCCAGCTGCCGAAATTGGAAGAGGATATGTATAGGCTGAAGGACGATGACCTGTTTTTGATCCCTACAGCGGAGGTACCCGTTACTAATATTCACGCTGATGAGGTATTAGAGGAAGACGAACTGCCCATACGTTACACTGCGTATACCGCCTGTTTCCGAAGGGAAGCCGGTTCGTATGGAAAAGACACAAAGGGGCTTACCAGGGTTCACCAGTTTGATAAGGTCGAACTTGTCAAGTTTGTTGAGCCCCGGACCTCATATGAAGAGCTTGAGAAACTGCTTGCTGATGCGGAAGAGGTGATACAATTACTGGAATTGCCTTATCGGGTTATAGCGCTTTCGACAGGTGATTTAAGCTTTGCCGCGAGCAAGTGTTATGATATCGAACTCTGGGCGCCTGGCCTTAAAAGATGGCTTGAGGTATCGAGCTGCTCCAACTTTACAGATTTCCAGGCCCGCAGGGCAAATATAAAATTCAGGTCCAGACAGTCTAAAAAACTGCAGTTTGTCCATACATTGAACGGTTCGGGCGTTGCTCTGGCGAGGCTTGTGATCGCTATTTTGGAGATCCATCAGAATAAGGATAGCGGCGTAAACATTCCAAGGGCCCTTCGGCCTTACATGGATGGGCTCGAATCAATAAAGCCGGAATAACATGCTTGGCAGGACCTTAAAGACACTTATCGCTATTTTGTTTATCCCCGTTGCCATAGCGCTGACAAGGGCTTTTTTGCAAAGTCTGGAAGGCTTGGACTTTTTCAATGTAAATTTATTTCTTCTGATAGGCGGTTTTTTTACATATCCCATTTTTCATATAGTCTTTATAAGACCCATGTATGTGTATACTTGGGGTCACGAAATAGTGCATGTCGTGGCAACGTGGCTTTGCGGCGGCCAGGTCACATCTTTTCACATATCACAAAACGGCGGAAACGTCACGACCACAAAGACTAACCTGTTTATAAGATTGAGCCCCTATTTCGTGCCGGTTCATGCCATATTTCTGATTTTACTGTATTTTATTTTGTCCAGGTTCTATAATGTGTCCAGATTTTCAAACGAACTTATCTTCTTGCTAGGATTTACGGTCAGTTTTCATATTTTCATGACCATAGAGGTCATGAAGCTCAGACAGCCCGACATAGTAAAGACCGGATATTTATTTTCCGTCCTTCTCATATATGCGGCGAATGTATCCGCCCTTCTTTTTATCATGAGCGTCATTTTTAAGGAGATATCGTTCATGTCTTTCGTGAAAAAGACTATGGTCCTTTCGAAAGATATGTATCTTTATATTTTCGGCAGATTGCTTGGTTAATGGCTACCCGGGATAGGACTATTTATAATGAACCATGGTTTGTGTACATTGCGCGATGCCGCGATAAAACATTATATACGGGAATAGCTAAAGATGCGAAGAAGCGGATCACTGAGCATAACACAAGCATAAGCTGCAGGTACACCAGAGGCCGTAAGCCGGTGGAGCTTTTGTATGAGGAAAAACGCTTAAATTATAACAAGGCAAGAAAAAGAGAAGCGGAAATCAAAAGGCTTAGCAGAAAAGAAAAATTGGAACTCATTGATAATAAGTAAAAATCCCCTGAAACAAAACTCATGTTATAATA
>Ga0154667_135_pt4 | contig 14218 bp, 11 predicted proteins | sample Rifle2008BG13ft_FD_116096 | JGI IMG/M metagenome (GOLD analysis project Ga0154667, IMG submission 116096) | Omnitrophica bacterium RBG_13_46_9 | reverse complement strand
TTGCCTCCTATCACGGGCTTGCCGCAGGCCATGGCTTCAAGAAAGACGATTCCGAATCCTTCCCCTTTACTGGGCATGACAAACACATCGCAAAGGTTGTAAAAACGGATCAGATTTCCGTTATCAACTTTGCCGAGAAACCTGACCCTGTCGTTAACACCCATGCCACGGCCCTTTTTTTCCAGACGCGTCAAATCGTCTCCTTCGCCCACCACAAGCCATATATACCCTTTACCCAGCTTGCTAAGAACCGCAAGCATAATGTCATGTCCTTTATACCTCTCCTGAGAACTCACCTGTCCAACGGTCAACAGCACGCGCCTGTCTTTAAGGTCCAACTGGCTTACCAGATTTTCGTCAGCGGGTTTTCGGCAGAATATCTTGGTGTCAACGCTGGGGCACAATATCTTTATCTTATCGCCGGGGATGCCATTTGTCATCATCCTATTTTTGCTATAATTGCTTATAGTCATAATGAGATCGGCATTTTTTACTCCATAGTATTTTAAGTCCTTTTTTAGATCCCAGCATTCTATGCCATAAGTCAAAACCGTGTATTTTATACCGTATATTTTTTTTAAGAATAACGCAATCGGTGACAAGTTTACATGGCCGCATATCAAAAATCCCGGTTTTTCCGTCAAAGCCATCTTTACCGTCTTGAAAACAAAAAATATTTTTTGCATAAATCCCAATTTTTTGCCGCGGCGAGGCGCTATTTCCGCATTAAGACTGCGACTTCGTGAACAGGTTTTTGGCATACCGCAGAGTGACATCTTGATAAATCCAATCTCGGGAAACCCTGTTTCCAGGGCATCCGAAAGACGCCGGCCATATTCCTGAATACCCCTTGCCGTAAAAACATCCGTAAATAACAGTAACACCTTCTTCATGTCAGGATATTTTTCTCATACCAGTTTATAAAAGAAAGCAGGCACAGTATTGATGAATAATTATACAGTCTTGACCCTCTCAAAAAATCCACCCATATTTTATTCACTTTGCCGGAATCCAGAAACGCTATATTTTTCAAGTTGTCTTTTGAAAATTTCTCCTCACAATAATATCTAAGCTCGCCTTTCAACCAGCGTTCGAAAGGAAACACAAAGCCCATTTTCAGGCGCTTCTGAATCTCTTCCGGCAACAGGTCTTTTGTGGCTTTTACGAGCAGCCGCTTCGGGAAATCCTTTCCTAACTTTGCTTTTCCGGGAATCTTAAACATTTTTTCCACGAGAAAGTGGTCAAGATAAGGGACGCGCACTTCGAGTGAATTCGCCATGCTCATGCGGTCCGTATCCTGAAGAAGCATATTCTGCAGGTATGACTTAAGCTCCAAAAGGGAAAGTTGGTTAACTATATCGATATGTTTGACGTCATCCGCATCGGTCCTGTCCTCAGTTTTCTTGTCGCGGACTTCCGGCAAAAGCTGATTAACCTCATCCGGCAAAAATACCATTCTTTTCAAAAAATAGAGGTCCTCCAGTCTTGTGCATTTTAAAACAGCGAAAAGGAGCTTCAATCCGCATCTTAATCTTGCCAGCGGCCTCAAAAGTTTAAATAATTTATCCCTCAGGCGCTGCGGGAAAATCCTCATAGGCTTTAACGCAAAAGCTGCTATAGGCAGAATCCTGAAAGATGTGTATCCCGCAAAAATCTCATCGCCTCCAAGCCCCGACAAAGCCACTTTTAAATAGGTCTTTTTGACCGCTTTGGAAATTATAAAAGTATTAAAGCCGTCTATACTCGGCTGGTCCATCGAATCGAATATGCTGGGTATCTCTCCCAGGATATCTTTTTCTTTTAAAAGAATCTCGGTATGGTCTGTCTTCAGGGCTTTCGCTATTTTTCTGGAAAATCTGCGTTCGTCGTACTCCTTCTCCTCGAATATGACCGAAAATGTTTTCACGGGTCTCTGGGAATGCTTTTGCATCAGAGCCGTTATGACACTGGAATCCACTCCGCCGCTCAAAAAAGCGCCTACCGGCACATCGCCGACCAGGCGCATCCTAACCGCTTCATCCAATATACCCCTTATATCGGAGATCTGCTCTGATTCCGTTTCCGCCGGACCTCTTGCCTTTGAAAGATTCAATTTCCAATACCTTTCTATTTTTAAGGTGTTACCCTGGAAAATAAGGTAGTGTGCGGGTAAAAGCTGAAATACCTCCTTAATAAGCGTCTCCGGCGCTTCTACGGAGCCGTATGTGAAATAATTTTTTAAAGCCCTTGTATTAATCTCTCTTTTTGGAACACCTGAAACCAGCATGGCCCTTAACTCGGAGGAAAAGACGAATCTATCCCCCTTAAAGAAATAAAAAAATGGCTTTATGCCGAACCTGTCTCTGGCTGCGAATAATTTATTTTCTTTTTTATCCCATATAGCGAACGCGAACATGCCCCGTAATATATCCAGGCATTTTTCTTTACGCTCTTCGTAAAGATGCAGGATTACCTCCGTGTCCGTCCTTGATTTAAAACGGTGCCCCCTTATCTCCAGATCTTTTCTCAGTACTTCAAAATTATATATTTCTCCGTTAAAAGTGATCCAGAGGGTACCGTCTTCATTGGACATCGGCTGGCGGCCCGCTTCGGAAATATCTATTATCGACAACCTTGTATGCCCCAGGCAGACCAGGTCATCGCGCCAGATACCGGTGCTATCCGGCCCGCGATGCCCCATTTTCTGGTTCATCCTCCCGACAAGGTCGCTACTCTCAAATCCTATTGTTCCTGATATTCCGCACATAATTTACTATAAAATAATGTACCGCATCGGCTCCGCGCACGGCAAATAATGGCCGGGACGTGCCCGAGTTTCCCATATATGCAACGCTTCAAGTCCATTAACAGAATCCATACACCGCCCATTAAAGCGATCTCCTTGTGGTCAATATCATATTTATCCGCGGCATAAGAATTTTATTTACTACTACGCAAAACACAATCGCAGCTGATATCGTCATTGTAATATGAACAAAGCTGATGCTTCCCACCAGGCATATAACAGGCAGGAATAAATAGGTAAAACCCTGCCAGTCACCTTGCATCAATCTATATCCGCAGCTCATATCTACGAGTTTTATTATGATACCCAGTAAAATAAAACCGACGATTATGCCGATAATGCCGAAATTGATATAAAGTTCCATGATCAACCCCATGCCTACACTTGTGCCCCTTGCGAATTCTATACCGGTATATCTCGTCACCAAGTCGGCCCCACCCAGCACTATAGGCTTCTCCGGCCATAATATCCTGGGGATCATGGCTAATACGGATTCGGCGATCGTCTCTCCTTCGGCATACGGCTGGCTGCCATCCTGCAAGTATTTCACGGCTGAACCTACCAGTTGGTTTTGATTAAGCCTTCCGTCGATGAAAGCCAGTTGTTCGGTATTGTATAAGTTAATAAATTTAAAATTACTCATCATCTTAAATACAACCCCTGCTTTACCTAGCAAGGGCGTGGGATTTTCGGCCCAAACCAGGTCTCTTATCTCTTTTCTGTAATCCATATAAGTGATAAATAATGAAAGTCCGAGATAAATGGACAACGCTGCGCCTAAAATGACCTTCCATTTTGGGCGATAAAAAACTGACACGAAACAAAGGATAGACAATAATGACATGATCCCGGGGCCTAAAAAACCTTCCGTGATCATTGTAAAGAAGGGCGACATTAACGCGGCTATTAACCAGTAAAATAATTCTCTATGCCTCTCTAAACGCCACGCGTTCCAGAACCCAAGGCATATGCCGACAATGATAAGGTACCAACTTGAAAAAACTAACGTGCGGAAACTGATAATGCCCCTCAGTACGGGGGCCAATATAAAATAGAAGGTAACCCCCGTCGCAAGATAGATCTTTGGAAGTTTTGGGTCAATGGCATGAGGCCTTACCTTTAACCATGAAAACTGGAAGGTCTTGACAATAAATGGGGCAAATATCACATTTCCGACATATAATGACGTAATAGCATATGTGCTATACTCAAACCCTAATATCACAGTGTCGTAGTTAGTGGGCTTATACCATGGGAAGCTGTAGATTATCCCTCCAAACCAATGCTCTACCGACAGACCAAGAAGGAACGCAAGGGACAATCCGGCGGTCGGCGTGTCTTTTCTGAAACAGTTGTATGCCACAATTATGATGATAAAAAACCACCAGATAGCGTAAAATTGCATTATGTAATAATCGTAAATGGGTTCCATTTTACCTTCTTGAAGCTCCACGCCCTTACAGGCGTGGAATTTTTCCTCTCGCCATACAAAAACAGTGGCGGAAAACCTCGCCAAAGGCGGGTTAAAAAAGCATATTTAGATAATCTATCTACCCGCAAAAGGTTCTTCGCGTCTTTTACCAGTCACATATTTGATGGCCTGCAGCGCGCCATCTACGGAGGCGGCGATCGAATATCGATCTATGAGCTCTTTGGCCTTTTTACCCATATTCTCCCGTTTCTCCGGGTCAAGAATGAACCTTTCCATAATTCCTGATAGCTGCCTGGTATCCCCGCATCGGAATTCTTCGCCTGTTTCGCCGGAAATAATCAAATCGGACGTGCAACCCGCTTTATTGCTGACGATCGCAGGCAAGGCGCAAGCCATCGCCTCATTGACCACAAGCCCCCAAGTCTCAACGGCATCGGAAGGCAAGACCAAAACATCTGCCGCCGTATAAGCTTTTGGCATATCGCTCTGGTTCAGAAAACCTGTGAATACAACCGGCAGATTATATTTTTTTACCTTGCGCTCCAGGCTGTTTCGGAAATAGCCATCACCGACAACCAGCCCAAATATCTGACGGCAACGGTTATAAGTCATTTTTATGGCATTAATGAAATCGTGCGGCCTTTTCTTCGGCACTATCTTTCCCGCAAACAGAAAAACTACGGATCCTTTAGGTATCTTCCATATGTTTCTTATATTTTCGCGTTCCGGCTGAAAGGCGGCTTTATGCGCGGCAAAAAAATCGTTGTCCACGGTGTGCGGCGCAAAAAACATTTTTTTCTCTTGAGCGCCATAATAGAGATAATAATCTCTCGCGCGTTTTCCTACCACAAGATACGCGTCAAATTTCGGTATAAACCACCTGTGCGTAATATATTTCATCCACTGCTTTAAAAAAATATGCCGGGCCAAAAGATAAGAATCCCCTCTCACCAGTATCGGGGTACCGCTTCTCCAGCAAGCGTCTATCGCCTGCCAATTGCTCTTTGTCCGCCAGCCATGGGTAATGAAAGCGTCGAAGCGCTTCTCATAAATAATACGCATGATATCAGGCGTATCACAGCCAAAAAAACCAAAGACAGCCGGGTGGCGCGCTACATTCCTTAGAAAAACGTGCTCGTACCCATCGAACAAAGGGATATCCCAAGCGAACGGAATCCCGAATTCCGACCGGGCGTGATCCTCCGGGCCCTGATGATGGCAGTAAAATACTTTAAGTTTGACTTCCGGACGGTTTGCCAGGGCCCGATACCATGGAGCATAATACTGGATCGGATGTGTCGCAATAATGCCTACTCTGTATTTATCGGTTTTAGCCATTTTGTAAGACCTTTTAGTCTTGTCGTCCATAGAAAATATTTACAGCCCTGTATTTCTTTTCTTTCCCATTTATCGGACTGAACAAATGTGTTTCTGATAATATCGCCTTTTCCATTTTTTTCAAACTCCGGCGGAAGCAATGCCCAGACGCTTAAAGGAGAAGAGCTCAAATATCTCCTTTTTTTTAACGCGTCTAAATCTTCGAAATCGGCACTGGTGATGATCGCCCGCCCGGAAAAGCTGAGTGCGGTGACATAGGACGGTAAATACCAAATACCTTTTTCTGAAGAAAAATCCGTTATTAATTTTTCACGCACACCCGCAAGGTCGAAATCGGCTAACAGCGGATTGTAGATATGGCTTGGCCCGACTTTATAATCTGAAGGCGTGCGAATTACCTTGCCCACCACAGACGCACCACCATATAAAAGCGGGACCGCAATATAGGCAATTGCTGCTCCGGTTAAAACTGCCCGAACCGCGCCCCGTCGGGAAGCCGCCCAGAAAAAATAGCCCTTCTGGACAGCCAGTGGCAAAATCGCGATGCCTGCGGGCGCTAGATGCCGCGCCTCATAGCTAACATTATCGCTAAGAGACCAGAGGGTAAAGAGGCACGCGCAACTGACTAAAAAGACACAGATAGCCAGAAGTTCGTAATCCCGGAGAATCTTTAAGTGCGGATCCCGACGGCTATCAAGTCCCGTAGCATTTATGGACGGGGATAAAATCAGCAATATCAGAAGCAATCCTCCCGGAAGGCCGATAAGAGCCGGCCACAGAGGATTCCGCAGCAAGCCATGCACGGGATGTAAAAAGATATAACACAAAAGAGAATAACCGTCGGCCATAGCTAAAACAGGATTGGCTATAGTAAAAAGAAGGTTCTGCCAACATAAATTTAGCCCCAATGCTGTCGTAGCGGGGGTTATCCCGGTATTGAATTTACAATTTAATACCTGTAATCCTGCGATCGGCATAATAAAAAATATTAACGCTAAAACAAGACAGGCCATAGTTTGGAGAAAACCGTAACTTTTTCTGCGAAACATAGTTATCCCCAGGTAAACCAATGATCCTATTGAGACAAATATAATGGAGTATTTAAATACATAGACAGAACCTGCGCAAAACCCGAAGAAAGCAAAAAGAAGTGCCATCCGCAAAAGACCAAGTCTTCCCCGAATCCAGAGTTCCCCAAGGCCATATGTCGCAAGTAAAATCCACGGCGCTGAAGCGTAATTTAATATTTCCGTGATATATAAAAAAAGACAGTTGCTTGTATAGCGCATCCATGGCAATGCAACTGCAAGCGCAATTTTGATCCACCACGGAAAACGGAACATGGAAAACCAGAAGACCCATCCTATGGACCCGAGAAAAAGGCAGACAATCACCTGGATACGAAGCGCATCTCCCAACGCAACGCCTCCAGCCATCAGAGGATAGTTGAATAACTGCGTTCCGGGCGGCCACCAGGAAATCCATCCCGCCGCATCTTCAGACAGGTCTCCTTCTTTAGGCATTACAACGTGATTGATGGAGGGGGACTCCCCGGCTAAATACTGCTGAAGCGCTTTCATCTGAGTAGCCGGATCGGAATAGAGCCCCTGAGGAGTCCTTGATACCAACAAAATAAGCAGCGTAGCTGAAACCATGGTCGCGCATATGAGAAAGCTTCTCTTTCCCATATTTTTCCGCCATAATGATTTAAATGTATCTATAATTTTGCTCTTCATCCGTCAACCTTTTTTTGAGGTTTCTCTAAAAATTCTTAATTTTAATCCGGAGTCCTCTGATTACGCAGATCATAAAAGATCACGGAGATTTCTCTCATCGATTGAATAATCGCTGTAATCTAAATCAATCTCTGTAATCATAGATCACTGTCTGATTTTAGACTTTTTCAGTGCTCTCTTTTCTCCCCCTTCAATAGATCATCAAATGCACAAGCGAGTTTTTCTGTCATCGCTTCCGCAGAGTAAGCGTTAAATGCCTCCCAATTAACCTTCTCCGGTGAATATACGCTGTTGATTATACTATATAACGCTACGCATATTTCGTCTATAAATGTATTTTCTGGCTTTTTCTCATCAAAAGTAACGACTATCCCCGCATTAGAGGCCTTTAGAACATCCACAGCCGTGCTCTTAGCGTACAAAAGCGCCATTATGGGGCGGCGCGAAAGAACAGCCTGAAATACTTTTGACGGTGTATAATGAGGTTCTTGTGAACCGAAAATAATAACGGCGCTTGCATGTTTCAAATGATTGAGCACATCGATATAAGGGATACGAGTCGGGTATTCGCAAACTGCATCCGAAATATCATATCTCTCCGTCATCTGTTTCGTCCTGGAAGCCGCCGAATCGATATAGAGGCCGCTTGTGCCTATGAAATGAAATTTGACTTTTTGGGCAATATGAGGGTGTGATTTTTTAAAAATGAGAAACCCCTTTAATAGCGCCTGCACGGTATAAGTGAACATGCTTCCCGCATATACAAAATGAAAGCATCCATCGTGAGGGTCAAAGAGATAGGGGGGGCGCGGATATTTTTCCAAATATTGGAAATCTTTTTTTTCAGCGCCTAAAGGCATGGCAGCACGGGGAATATCGCTTATCCATGGATAGCGCTTTAAGGTCTCTGCATAGTAACTTGGCGCGACGGAGGTTATAAGACTGACGTGCCGCAGGACTATTGGTTCCAAAAGACAGCCGAGGTGATATGAAAACCACGCTTTACTAAACGGTATTTTAGACCCGTACCATGAGTAAACCCACGGGTCCTGATAATCTATTACGTAAGGTGTCTTAAATTTCTTAAATATAAGAGGGCCTAACAGCGCGGAATAATTGGGCGGGATCGTTATAAATAGCAAATCCACCTTTTCCCGCTTGACTATTTTACAAAGCGTCCGGTATTGACACCAAAGCGCTCTTAAGCTGATGTCTCCGATTCCGAAAATACGCGATAGCCGGCTAGATATGGCTTTGGTTCGAATGACCTCCACATCGGGAGGCACCAACGCTTCTATCTCATAATCCAGCGTTTCCTCATAGTAAGAAGGTTCTACCGAAATCACCTTTGATTTCCATCCAAATTTTTCCAAATGCATGGCAAAATAGCGGCTGCGATGCACAGCTGTTAAATTGTTAGGCGGAAACTGCGACGCAACGATAATAACCTTCTTCATCTTCCGACCTCTAATATGTTTTTAAGTTTTTCAACAAATTTCTCGCTTTCCCTCTCCCAATTCCACCTTTCATGAGCGGCCGTTAGAGACGCTTCTTTGCATCGCCTAAGCCTTACCGGGTCTTGAATCAATCTATTCAAATTATCCGCTAACGACCGATAATCTCCCGATTTGTATATAAACCCGGCGTCAGGGCAGCTGGATACAACGTTTCGCTGCCCAAGGGTATCGGAAGCGGCTATGGCTAGACCTGCCAATAGATACAGAAAAATCTTATTGGATATAGACAGGTTGCGGTTTAAACAGCAAAGCGGTTCTTCTAAAGCCAGACCTACGTCATGTTCGGCGGTGCGAGAAAGCAGTTCCTCGGGTACTGCAGGGGGATGAAAATATATAGCGTCTTTCACGCCGCATTTGTGGGCTAAGGCAAGGATTTTTCTTCTCATCGTCCCATATACAGTGCCTCGCATATGTATTTGCACTTTATCTTTGAGTAGACCCGCAGCCTTAATAGCGTCTTCGATGCCGCGATGCTCCCCGATAACCTGGGAAAACCAATAAAGGGAAAGCCCGTCTTTCCGTATATCTTTGATTTTATTATCGATATTTTCCCTTGCCGCCCATGGGAAAACATTGTGAACAATAAGAGGCGGCGGTATTTTGTAGCGCCTGACTATTTCATCAGCAAAAAGTTCCGACGCTATCGTGACATAAGAACAATAAGGTAAATAGCGTCTTTCTATGGTCTCGATCCTCTTTTTCTGTAGCGACGGGATTTTCTCTTCGGCATAGAAGTCCTCCATATCATAGGCAAATTTTGCCTGCCACCGAAAGGCGGCGAATGCCGCGGCAGCAAGACCTGTCGGGTAGTGGCCGATGTAAATATCGGCTTTTTCCGAAGCGGCAAGCTCCGCAAGTTCTTTATACATCCTGCCTTCGCCATACTCCGCGAGACCGCCGAACCGCAAAAGAAACGATGGAAATCTTTCGTATATATTGTGGCGTAAATACGATTTGAGATAAAGCATTCTTTCCCTTTCCCTGAAAGGGGACCACTTGACCGAATCCCATCTCCACTGCTTTCCTTTTAGATACAGCTCATCGAGTTTTCTTATATCCTCAAGGTTGCCTTGAGAATATACTACCCGCACATTAAACCCAGCTTGGTGCAGGGCATCGGCTTCTTTAGCGGTCCTCGGATTGGAGACAGCGTATGAGGGCGTTATTATACAAACACTTTTTGCCTTATTACCATTCATCCGATCGATCCTACGGGTTTCCATACTAAGGTCCGGGCCACTTTACCATAACTTCATAAGTGTACACAGGTTCTTTTGCTATTATATCGAAAGGTACATTCTGGATGCTCTCTACAATACCGCCGGAGTCTTTTAAAAGCCTCAAGCAAAGTTCGGGATCGCCTATCCCCAAATAACCCCGCGGGTGAAGTTCGACCACTAAACACAAATTGTGCCGATACCTTAGATCCGGCAGCTGTTTCAATAAGACTGTCTCATGGCCTTCGACATCGATCTTTACAAGGCACCTATTAAAGCGGGAATATTTGTTGACTAAGCTAGAAAATTTAACGCCGGCTACCTTTTTGCCGCGACTATTGATGTGGGATAACACACCCTTGCTATCATCAAAAGTCACATCACCGTCTACGGCTGTCACGGCTGCTTCGATAGTCTCGATTCTCCCCTCCAATTTATTAATATGGATCGACTCCTTAAGACAGTTCATTGCCCGATGGCACGCGTCTACGCACACCGCTTTAATAGTCGGATTTCTCAACAATATCGAGAGTGTCATGCAGCCTATGTTCGAACCTATATCAACGAAGATCTCGTAATCCGCAGCCAGCCTAACCAATATGTCCTGAAACCAGCGTTCATAGCTATCCCCTCTCATGGGCCCTGACCACATCCAAGAGTCCTTAACGGCGTCAAAACAGATCCAGCCGTTATAAAAAGGTTGTTTCATCGTAACGCCCTTCAACAGCCATTTCGCGATCAATCTTATTGCGGCAAACCGATATACTCTGGAAACAACGGCATTAATTAAGGATGTTTGTCTTATCATCTTATTATGAGTCCTGCAAAAAATTTTTCCAGTCGGACAAATTGATATTTTCGCGGCCCCTCTGGGCTTCCGGCACGTCGCCGCGTCTTACTGTCTGTAGAATGCGCGGCAGTAGCTTCAAAAATCCGTCCGATTTATACGGCGGATGAAGGGTCCATGCCTTCCTGGACCCAAGGGTAATTCTTCTCCCACCGCACCCACCGATCCGGTAAAACATCAAAAGTTCGAAAGAAGGCGGGTAGCTACGTTTTAAATATTTTCTTGTTAAAACCTCTATAACGTACCGGCCTTTAAGGAGCGGGAGATAACGATTAAACTTATATAAATCCAACAATATGCAGCGGGTGCCGAACCAGGAGACAAGCCAGCCGCCTTCCGTGGGCGCGATAGGGACTTCGCATTTTTTTAAAGCTTCCAGCTCTTCCTTCTCACTGCCAAAAGGAGGGCTGGATCGGGGGCTGCCTGCCACTGCTAAAGGCTCTTTTTCCATCAATCGTTTGGCTTCGACCGACCAGTCATAACCCGATGCCTGATACAACAGCATATCCCCGTCATAGTGTATAATATAGCGCGTGGCGCAGGATTCCAAAGCCACTATGTACTGCATAAGAGCTATGCCCCAACAGTCATGAGTTTCCTTGATTATGTTTCTCATGAACTTACGGGAGATCGTCTTAAGGAGGGGATCGTCGGGCCACAGGTATATTATCCTGTCGAGATAACCCTCCTTTTTTAGCTCTTCGGCGATCGTACAAATCTGTTTTACCCGTATATTGAATTCAGGCTCCGGGAATCGGCGATCGGGGTCGATAATCTGCGTCTTCTGCGGACGGCAGCAATCTACCACGGCTATTTTTTCATCGACATTTGCGCGATGCGCCCCGACCAGGGCAGGCACCGTCAATCGCGCATACGGAATATCTCCTTGAGAAAGATTTATCTGTAAAGTCACTTCATGCATAATAGATCCTTAATACACAAATTTTTTGGAGGAGTCAGTCCCGGGTTTTATGTCGGATCTTCTTATAGTAATCCCCGAGAGGATCTCCATATAACAGGTACCGCAAAAGGGACTTGGACAAAAAATACAGAAACCTCAATCCCCTGACGCGTTTAAAATCATATAAAAGATAGAAGCCGTCGATCAGCTGGCGTTCCAGTTGATATCTACAGCCCATCTGATCCGCGATCTCTGTTGAGCGTTTTACTATTTTGGGGCCGAATCTTTTCAATAGATACATAATAAGCGACTGCTCGGTGCGATTATACAACCTTTTAGCTCTCTTGGATGGCTCTACCGCGTCATCCCTGGCTTTAAATAATGTAAAAACACACAAAGGTTCCGGCTCAAAACATATCCTATCCGTAAGCTGCAGACATCTGAACTTTTCCTGGTGCGCCTGAGAAGCCACTTCAGTACCTATTTGAAGGTCGGACGTTATCTTAGCCGTATCCCAAAACAGCCCTCCGTTAGAGATCCCGGAATGAAAGAAGAGGTACGGAAAGAGTTCGGCGGGTTCATATACTTTATGGCAATACCAATCCCCCATCGTTGTCTTGTTGTACGGCATAGACTCTCCATCCTTATCAAACCTCATATCCTGATTTCTAAGGACGATAGCTACGCCATTATCTCTGATAGACGTTATATTGGCCGCGATAAAACATGGAAATAGATAATTATCGTCCTCTAATACAAACGCATAGGAACCGCCTACGTAACCGGCGGACTGAAATGCCTGGTCGAGATTCCGTGCCGGGCCAAGCTGGGTTTTATTGGGGCTATACATTATGCGGGAATCATTATAACATTCAACAACAGCCCTGCACTCCTGCATAGGAGAGTCGTCCATGACGATGACAATCCAGTTTTTATAAGTCTGTTCTAAAAGGCTTTTAATGGCCCTTTTTAACAGTTCCGGACGTTTATACGCAGGCATCCTGACTTCGCATAAAGACATGTAAAGACCTCTTTCAAATCAAATATTTTACGGAGCCCAAAAGGCAATTCCGTCGTACCATGCGCAGGAAAATAGATTTTTCATACGCTACGGATAGCCGTCTTCCTTCCGTCCTCCATATTCAGTTTATACTCTGATTAAACGCCATGAATAATAGTTTACCAGTTTCTTTTTTTGTAATAACCAGGCAAGAATAATTTCAAAATCGCTTTTATGGCTGAAAGATTCGGCCTGTAAAACAGCGATTTAAAGTAGTATGACAACGCCTTTAACTTCTCTGTTCTCCTAAAAGATAAGCCTATCTTTAAAAAGCACGCGCTTTGTCTTTTTCTGTCCATGACTTTCTTTAATGCACCTGTTCCGGACAGTAAATAGTCCACATCTTCTATGGAAAGAGCGATATAGCCTTTGCATAACCCTCTATTGTAATCGGCCTCCGGCCCCTCCCAATTGGTACCCTCTTCTCTTTTCGGAACGTGGCGATAATCATGGTCCTGGTGGATAGCTGTTACAAATCCCGTGCAGTCTATAACAGGTATTTTGTGTAACCGCGCATTATAGATATACCAATTATCCCACGGAGGCCTGCCTACGACAAATGGAGGGATCTTGCACAGAGCTTCATCCCTTGTAAAAAGAAAATAATCTATGCCTTTCCATTCGTAGAATTTACCATTACCGACGGCAAATTCTTTAAGTCTCTCTCCCCACTTAGGAAAGCTAAAATCTACCGGCTCTTTCAGGAATATATTCAACCTAAGCCCTGTCATAAGGAATCTCTTCAAACCAACGCATTTTAACGCTTTTGTAAAATCATCCAGAAATATGATATCCGAATTAACATAACATAATAATTTTCTGTCGGATGCCTCTTTTGCTTTCTCGAACACACTGTTAAGAAAAGGGGTGCCGTATTCATTGCGGTCTATGTTCCGGATATGTTTTATTCTGTATTCGGAAGCGGTCTCTTTAACTCCCGGCTCATCTCCGCATAAAATTATTTCCGCGCCCAGCTCGATCCAGCTTCTAATAGCGTTTCTCTGGATAATACTGATACCCCCTTCAAAAGGTTTTGGGACCGTGAAGAAGGTCACATCGTTTATCTGATACGCAAAATCCTTTGTTTCAGACAGAGGCATGCGCAAGCCCTCCCTAGCTGTCGTTCTTTGCGGCTTCAATTGCCGGAGTCCTCATCAGCTTAGGGTCCCAAAAGACCCAGTGTTCCTCATGGTCAACGGAAATAAGATGGGACTGAAATCCCAGGGAAGAAAATATATCGGTGACATCTTCCGGCTTATGGTCAAATTCCGAAATCATCTTGGGAAGATGACGGCTGAGGAAAACAATGGGTCTTAACTTGGATAAAACATCTGTCGCGCCTTCCAGGACCAAAACCTCAGCCCCTTCCACGTCTATCAATAAAA
>Ga0154667_131_pt12 | contig 14456 bp, 10 predicted proteins | sample Rifle2008BG13ft_FD_116096 | JGI IMG/M metagenome (GOLD analysis project Ga0154667, IMG submission 116096) | Omnitrophica bacterium RBG_13_46_9 | reverse complement strand
TTTTTCGCGGCGTTTACCGCCATATCGCTTGTAGCCTCGTCATCGCGGGCAATACGCCTCTCTTTTATGCCGGTACGCTCCGTTATCCATTCATCGCTGGTGTCTACGATATTCTGCAAGTCTTTGTTGGTCAGGCGGTTTTCCGGCAAATATTTGCCCAACCCTATAAAACCTACTTTCTTCTCAACCATTTAAGTTGCTCAATTTAATAATATAAACTTATATCTGTCGTTTTGACACGGCTTCGCGCGGATCATCCATGTCTAAAAATTTCACAACATTTATTGTATCGTATTTAATTCCTCTACAATATGCTGATTTAATTTATGTTTAACATATTCTATCGCGGCGCGAACAGCGTTCTTTATAGCTTTAGCGTTTGAAGCGCCGTGGGCTATTATGACCCTGCCGTCAACTCCCAGAAGCGGCGCGCCGCCGTATTCGGAAGAATCTATCTTCTTCCGGATGGCTCTATAAGCCGAAAGGCTCAAGATCGCCCCGATTTTAGGTAAAAGACTTTTTGTAAGCTCCTTTTTAAGGAACGCGCTTGAGGCCTCCGCGAAGCTTTCGGTGACTTTAAGGACAATATTTCCTACGAACCCGTCGCATACGACGACATCGGCCTTCCCTGTATAAACATCCCTCGCCTCAATATTGCCGATAAAATTTAGCCCGCTTTTCTCAAAAAGCTGCCGCGCCTCCTTGACCAGCTCCGTCCCCTTGGACTCCTCCTGGCCTATGTTTAATAACCCAACGGTCGGATTTTCCATGCCTAAAATATATTTGGAATATGACAAACCCATGGCCCCATAATGCAGAAGATGCAGAGGGGTCGTATCTATATTGGCGCCTCCGTCTATCATTATGCACGGCTTTGTCAATGTCGGAAAGACTATGCCTATGCCGGCTCGCTCGATACCGGGCAGCGTCCTAAGTTTAAGCGTTGCCGCGCACACAACAGCGCCCGTGTTTCCGGCGCTGATAAAAGCATCGACCTCTTTATTCTTCAGCATCTCCATGCCGACCGAAATGGATGAATCTTTTTTCCGCCTCACACTGGTGGCGGCCGGCTCACCCATATTTATAACCTCGGAGGCGTTCTTGATTATAATCTTTTCTGCGGAATAATCGGTCTTCTCCAGTAATTTTTTGATGTTCCGTTCCTTGCCGACAAGGACAATATGGCAATCAAATTCTTTAGATGCCCTCGCCGCGCCTTCGACAACAACACGTGGCGCCCTGTCTCCGCCCATCGCGTCTAAAGCAACTTTAATCATGATTTTTCTCTAATGATTACAGCGATTTCTGACAGATTACGGAGATTTTACTTATCTTAATCTCTATCTCTGCAATCTTTCCTTAATCGCTGTAATCTATTTTCCTCTTAATCGCCGCAATCCCTCTTAACGCCTAACTCGTCTTCTTCTTATCCTCGCGTTCTCTCTTCTTCTCTTCCTTACTCAATATTGTAACGCAAGCTTCACCCTTATAGTACCCGCAAAAAGGACATATCCGATGCGGTAATTTCGGTTTTTCGCATTGCGGGCATTTCGACAGATTCCGCGTTTTTATTTTATAAAAGGTCCTTCTGAGTCTTCCGCGTTGTTTGGAATGTCTCCGTTTTGGATTCGCCATCTTTTTGACCCTTTCTTCCTGATTAGCGTCTAGCGTCTAGCGATTAGCGTCTAGTAGAAAAAAGACTTTTGTAATCTTTTTAGTCGCTAATCGCTTCCGCCCTCTGCCGAAAGACGCTTATTCCTAACCAGCCTGTACGTATCCTCCGCTATCAAAAGCTCCTCATTCGTCGGTATAATTAAAAACTTCGCCTGCCCTCTAAGGACGGGGCGAAACGCTCTTGAGAGCTCCTTTTTGATCCTTGTAACATTCTCTCCGATGCCGCCTGTTAAGACAACCGCATCCAGGCCTCCCATAACAGCGGCATAGGCGCCTATGTATTTTTTTATTCTATAGACAAAAATCTCAAAAGCAACCGCTGCGCGCCTGTTACCCTTTTTCATCTCTGAAAGCACGTCCCTCATATCGTTGCTTATCCCTGAAACCCCGAGAAAACCGCTCTCTTTATTGAGAATCTCGTTGATCCTTCGTATGCCAAAACCCTCTTTTTCCATTAAAAACGTGACTATGGCCGGGTCTAAATCGCCTGAGCGCGTTCCCATCAAGAGCCCTTCTAAAGGAGTAAAACCCATCGTCGTATCCACTGACTTCCCGCTCAGGACCGCCGCCATGCTGCATCCGTTACCCAAATGCACCGTCACTAATTTCAGCTTTCGGATAGGTTTTTTTAATATCCTCGCGGCTTCGTTTGCGACAAATCTGTGACTTGTGCCGTGAAAGCCGTATCTTCTTATTTTGTATTTCTTATAGAAAATAAAAGGTATTCCGTAAATATAAGCGTGAGGCGGGATAGATTGATGAAACGCCGTGTCAAAAACCGCTATCTGCGGTATGCCGGGAAAGTATCTTTTGCAGGCCCTTATACCCTCCAGAGACGGCGGGTTGTGCAGCGGCGCAAGCTCGCTGGACATCTCGATCGACTCGATGACTTTCTTGTCTATTATAACCGCCTCGCCGAATTCTTCCCCGCCATGGACAACCCTGTGGCCTATCCCTTTGATTTCGCTGACAGATTCCACAAAAGCTCCATCATTAAGAAGCCGGTCCTTTATTATTCTTATGGACTCATAATGGTTTTCGCATCCGGACCGCTTTTCGCCTATCCTCTCGACAATACCTTTCGCTATGTGTCTCTTGGATTCTATATCAAAGAGCTGATATTTGGCAGATGAGCTGCCGCAGTTTATTACCAGTATTAACATTGCTGTTGGTTATCTTATATATTCACTTACCGCTTACTATAGTTACTATAACGGACCGCGCTTGAGGCCTGACTATTACCTGTCGATTAGCACACCCTCTCATCCGTATCGATTCACGCCAATCCCCGCCCGCGTTAACAAAGTTTACACACCTTAGAGCGCCTTTGCGCAATTATGACATTCACAACAATGGCATCGACTATTTCTTCAACGCCGCAACCGCGGGAAAGATCGCTGCACGGCCTTGTTAAACCCTGCAAAATGGGCCCTATTACGCGGGCGCTTCCCAGCCGTTGTGTCAATTTGTAGGCGATGTTACCCGCATCCAGATTGGGGAATATGAGAACATTCGCCTTTCCGGCAACATCGCTCTTTGGCGCTTTTATTCCCGCGACCTCCGGGACAATCGCCGCGTCCAGCTGCAGCTCTCCGTCCACCATCAAATCCGGATGTTTTTCTTTTATTATCTTAAGCGTCTTCAAAACTTTTTCTACGGAATCACCTTTCGCGCTGCCTTTTGTCGAATAGCTAAGAAGCGCGATACGCGCCTTACCTTTCCCGACTGCTGGCAAGAAGTCGGCGCCTATGACGCCTGGGGCAGACCTTCCTTCGGCGGAAGCGGAAAAAAGCCTCTCGTAAAGGCGGCTGGCCGAAATGGTAATGCTGGCCAATTTATCCGGATCCGGGTCGGGTATTATAGCGCAATCGCCAAAAATAAACAACCCATTATCGCCGTAAGAAGAATTTTCCAGTTCAATTACGAAAAAACCGGAAACGACACTTATCTCCCTGTCAAGCTCCAGGCAGTGGATAGCGGCTCTGGCGACATTAGACGTTGTGTGGCTGGCGCCGGCAACAAAACCGTCCGCAACCCCAAGCCTGACCAGCATGGCGCCAAAATAAACGGAATCCCCTAAAACAATATCCCGGGCCTCGTCCCTGGTAATGCCTTTGTGTTTCCTCAAATTGTAAAATGCCTCTGTTATCTCCGCCGATTTGGGGTATTTCCCTGGTTCGATAACCCGTATTTTATCCAATGAAACAGATTGGTCCCTGGCGATCTTATTGACCTTATCTTCCTTGCCTATTAAGATTGTTTCCGCGATACCAAGCGCCGTCGCGACGCTTGCCGCCTTAAGAACCCTCGGTTCGTCTCCCTCGGGAAGTATAATCCTTTTAGGATCTTTTTTGGCGGTTTCTTTTAACGCTTCTATCTGGCTTGTCATTTTAACGGTGGTTTTTTTCGCCTTAAGGCCGGTTTGTTTCCGCTTTTAACGGAAAGTTTCTCTCTGAGTTTCTCAGCTACAAAGGAAGGCACAAAACTTGTGACATCAGCCCCCAGGCTTACTGTTTCCTTGATAAGTTTGCTTGAAAGATAAGCAAAATTTTCCTTCGTCATCATAAAAATAGTCTCGATATCTTCGGATAATTTTTTATTGGTCAGGGCCATCTGAAATTCAAATTCAAAATCAGAGATCATGCGAAGCCCCCGGATGATAACCCGGGTCTCTTTCTCCTTCGCGTATTCGATGACAAGCCCGTCAAAATCCTCTACCAGCACATTTTCCAAATGCGCTGTAGCTTTTTTCAGCATCTCTACCCTCTCTTCCATGGTAAATAGCGGGCCTTTCTCATGGCTATGGGCCACGCCGACAAAAACCCGGTCATACAGCTTTGAGGCCCTTTCTATGATGTCTATATGGCCATACGTGACCGGGTCGAATGTTCCTGGATAAATCGCTTTTCTGTTCACTTTTTATACACAGGTTAACAAGAGATATGACACGCAATGCAACGCCAAATCTGCGATCATCTGCGGTTATAAAAAGATATGACCGTATCGCCGTACTTCCTCTGTCTGACCAAAATTAAATTAATAAGTCTTTCGGGAAGCGGGTCTTTTTTAAAATGTTCGGCTATAATCAAGCCATGAGGGGATAATATATCACAAGCATCTATTTTTATCAAGGAATTTTTAGCAAGGCTTTTGCCATAAGGGGGATCCATGAATATAATATCAAATTTTCTACCCGTCTTCTCAAGCTTCGAAATTGACTTAACCCCATCCATCTTGAACAGTTGGGAAAAATCGTCGCTCCGGCCTAAGAGCGAAATGTTAGACTTGATGGTATTTATACACTTAGTATTATTATCTACAAATATTACTATTTTAGCGCCGCGCGAAAACGCCTCTATGCCAAATGCGCCGCTACCGGCGTATAGGTCTAGGACCTCACTGTCAGGCACCTTCTCCCTAATGATATTAAATATGGCTTCGCGGACCCTGTCCTGGGTAGGCCGTACGGCAACGTCCCTGGGCATCTTTATTATTCTGCCCCTATATTCTCCGCCTATTATTCTCATAGTCGGCTCTCGGTTTTCGGCTATCAGCTTTCAGCTATCGGCTTTCAGCTGTCAACTATCAAGGTCACCACGTCACACGTCACAAGGTCACAAGTGTGAACATTCGAATCGGGTAACTTTGTGACATTGTATCCTTGTGACTTTACCTTTCGTGCTATTTCGAATCGTCAGTCGTCCTTTAACGAGTACGGTCCAACCTCGTAGGTTGGGGAGGTTCTGTTTATCGTGTTTCGAGTCAATGTATTTCCAACGTATTTCCATCGTATTTCAATTGTATATCAATCTTATATCAATGAGTTTCCATAAATTTCAATGAGTTTCTTCCTATGCGCTAAGAGTCAGGAGCTGGTCTGGGATTGCTTCAATGCGCTTAAGCATATAAGGCATTTCGCAATGACACGGCCTCGAATCGTCCTTCGTCCGAGCGAGCTTGCCCTTAAGCTTGTCGAAGGGCGAAGGGAGCGGTCGTCCATCGTCCTTCGTAACGAGTAACCCTATAACCTACTACCTATTACCTACTCCCTAACGTGCTATTCCGAATCGTCCCACGTCCCACGTACGAGCAAATAGTCAGCAGGAGCTCACCCTACATTAGTCAAATCCAGTTTTCCCGCAAACCGCCTTCCGAGAATGTTCTTGATAAACCCGTTCCTGGGGTCTTTCAGGTAGGGGTCCTGTTCGACCAAGTTAAATGCCTCAGCCCGCGCCTGTTCCATTATCTCAAAATCCCTCACTATGTTGCCAAAACGAAGCTCGGGTAAGCCGTGTTGTTTCGTCCCCAAAAATTCCCCGGGTCCCCTTAATTCCAGATCCTGCTCGGCGACTTTGAAGCCATCCTGGGTCTGGGACATCGTGTAGAATCTTTTTTTAGCGGCTTCCGTCCTCGGAGTTCCCAAAAGTATGCAGTAAGAGGAATACGAACCGCGCCCGATCCTCCCCCTTAGCTGGTGCAATTGCGAAAGCCCGAACTGCTCGGCGTTTTCTATGACCATAACCGTAGCATTGGGCACATCGATGCCGACTTCGATAACGGTTGTCGAAACCAGTATATCGATCTTCCGCTCCTTGAACCTCCTCATTATGTCATCTTTTTCTTTAACTGCCATCCTGCCATGGATAAGCCCCACTTTTAAATCCGAAAAAACCTCTTCTCGGAGTTTATTGTACATATGGGTCGCCGCCTTCTCCGCTCGAGTCAAGACTCCCTCCTTTGGCACGGTCAGAAGTTCCTGTGACGGCGATCTTTTGGTTGCCCATATCCTCGGATAGACTATATAAGCCTGCCGGCCCTGCCCTATCTCCTCCCTGATAAACTGATAGACCTTGGCCCGCTCACCCTCTTCAATCCAATAAGTCGTGATAGGATACCTTCCTTTAGGCAATTCCTTAATGACAGAGATGTCCAAGTCTCCGTAAACGGTCAAAGCAAGCGTGCGGGGGATAGGCGTCGCGGTCATGACAAGGACATCCGGATTCAAGCCCTTCTTTCTGAGAATATGCCGCTGGGCTACGCCGAACTTATGCTGCTCATCGATAACGACAAGCCCCAGCTTACTGAATCCCACATCCTCCCATATGAGCGCGTGCGTTCCTATAATAATATCCGTTTCCCCGTTCTCAATCTCTTTTTTTATCTCGAGTTTTTTCTCGGGTTTCAGCCCGCTAACCAAAAGTCGCACATTAATACCCAGCGGCATCAATAACTCGCTTATGCTTATGTAATGCTGCCTGGCTAAGATTTCGGTCGGAGCCATAAAGGCGCCCTGATACCCGTTCTGCGCCGTCAATAAAAACGCGTATATCGCGACCGCCGTTTTGCCGCTGCCGACATCGCCTTCCAGAAGACGGTTCATCGGCTTGGGGCTGGCCATATCTTTTTGAATCTCGTGTATGGCTTTAACCTGGGATTGAGTCAGTTCAAACGGGAACAACTTCTTAAAAGAATCGATCAAACCTCCGTCAAGGCTGTGGCTTATGCCGGGCGGGCCTGTCTTAACGTCCTTCTTTTTCAACGCCAGAGCAAGTTGCAGTATAAAAAATTCCTCAAAAACAAGCCTTTTGTATGCCTTATCCAAATTTTCAAAGGAAACCGGAAAATGTATGTTCTGTATCGCAAACCGCAGGTCAACCAGCCGTCTTCTGGCCCTTATATGAGTAGGCAAGCTCTCCTTTAAGGAAAACAGGCTATGCCTTATCGCCTCACGCGTTAAGGACCTTATGTAATGCTGATTGACATCCTGGGTGAGGGGGTAAATCGGGACGATCTTCCCCATATTGACGGAATCGCTTTTATCCTTGATAATCTCGTATTCAGGGTGGTTTATCTGAAGCTTATCGTACTTTTCGACCTTGCCGTAGATTATTATCTCCTGTCCGACGGTAAAAAGTTTTTTTAAAAAGGGCTGATTAAACCAGACGCAGTAGATCACACCTGTCTTATCCGCAAGCGCCATCTGAAATATGTTGATTCCCCTTTTTGTCACATGCGTGCCGAACGTAAGCACTTTTCCTTTTACGGTTTGATGCTCACCGACCTTAAGGTCCTTGATAAGACTGAAATTGCTTCTGTCTTCGTACCTCCTGGGCAAATAATACAATAGATCTTCTGTCGTGTTTATCCCCAATCTATTCAAAAATTCGGCTTTCTTGGGGCCGACACCTTTTAAATACCTTATGTCCGCCTTCCCCGGCCGTAAGAACGGCGGCTTCTGCGCTTCTATTTTTTTCTCTTGCATATTTTCTCTACTTATGATAACATCGGCATCTTACCGGCAAAATTGGCAAATAAATCGTCCGCCGGAACGTCGGGTAATGGGGTCGTTGAACCGGAACCCGTAACTCTATACCACAATAAACGTTCGACCACGTAATAAAACACGGGGTATCTCATGTCAAAAATTTGTTATATATGCGGGAAAAAACCTATTGCGGGCAGGACCATTAAACGACGTGGTCTGGCCAAGAAAAAAGGCGGTGTTGGGCAGCGTATAACCGGCATAACTAACCGTCGTTTCCTGCCAAATCTGCAGACCGTACATGCCATAATAAAAGGCAGATCAAAAAAAGTGCGTGTCTGTACGAAGTGCCTCAAAGCAGGCAAGATTGTGAAAGCCGTTTAATTATTCAAATCCGGGTTCTCAAACCAAAGGCCGGTCCGACTTAAGGCGGAAAACCCTATCTTCCTTAAGGCCTTCTACAGGATAACTTTCAAATCCCTCAGATCCAGTTGCAAAGAAGACAGTCCCTGCCACGTATTTATCGAAGGTGAGTAAACAAGGTCCACCATCGAACCCTTATAAGGCATGCTCATGCCTTCGGCGCGAAAAGTTATCGCTTCGCATGTAATCCTATTGTCCGTTACCCACATCTTAAGACCGCCCCTGGTTATCCTTTTTGGTTCGTTCTTAAGATACACATTGCTTGAAGAGAATATCGGGCGCGGGTTTTCCGGACCGAACGGCGCCAGAAGTTCCAGCTCTTCTACCAACCTTTCGGTCAGGTCCGAAAGTGAGACCTCTACATCGATATTTAAAGTGGGGCATAAATCCTCGTCTCGGATCTGTTCCTTCGCCAGTTTATTGATCTTATCCCTAAAACGGTCGATATTCCCCTTCTCTATCGACAGGCCGCAAGCGCCCTCATGCCCGCCGAAATCCAAGAGAAGCTCCCTGCAAGAATTAATAGTATCAAACATATGAAATCCGTCTATGCTCCTTCCCGAACCCCTGCCTATATTACCCTCTAAAGCTATCATAATTGTCGGTCTGTAGAATTTATCCGTGATGCGGCTGGCCACTATCCCTATGACGCCCACGTGCCAGTTGGGACTGGAAAGCACAATAACACGGAGATCCTTAAAATTTATTTCCCTTTTTATCTTTTCCATGGCTTCGCCTAAAACCTGGCTCTCTATCTTCTGTCTGTTCCTGTTTTCCCGGTTTAGGGTCTCCGCCAGCCTGCGCGCCTCGTCTGCGTCATCCGTCAAAAGCAATCTTAAAGCGACTTCGGGCGAGCCAACCCTTCCCATCGCGTTTATCCTGGGACCCAGTATATATCCTATATGACCGCAATTAATATCCTTGCCTTCCAGACCTGAAACCTCTATCAGCGCTTTTATGCCCGCTTTTTTAGTGCTGCTGAGCTTCTTTAGGCCGTTTTTTGTAAGTATCCTATTTTCGCCTTTTTGAACTGCCAGATCACTGACCGTTCCGAGGGCGACAAGGTCCAGGTGTTCCTCTAACGCAAAAGGCGAACCCTCCAAAAGCGCCTGGGCTAACTTATAGGCAAGGCCCACACCGGTGAGGTGCTTAAACGGATATCCGCATCCTTCCCGCAGTGGATTTATTATCGAATACGCTTTCGGCAGAGAACCTTCTTTGATCTCATGATGGTCTGTCACTATGACGTCTATGTTGAGGGAATTCGCGAGTTCTATCTCTTTATGCGCGCTTATTCCGCAGTCAACTGTAAGGATAAGTGAAACTTTTTTGCGGTGAGCTAATCTTACGGCCTCTGAATTCAGCCCATATCCTTCCTCTAACCTATTAGGAATATACGTCGTTACATTCGCTTTTAAATAAGCGAAGACCCTGCTTAAGAGACCGACGGCTGTTATACCGTCAACATCATAATCCCCGTAAAGAAAAATATGCTCCTTTTCCCTTATGGCGCGCCTTATCCTGGCCACGGATTTATCCATGTCCTTTAAAAGGTGAGGATCATAGCAGGAATCGAGCTCGCCATACAGAAAATCATAGGCGGCCCTCTCATCTTCTATGCCCCTGTTAAGCAGAAGCTGGGCGACAATAGGGGATATCTTTAAGGAATTCGCGAGAGTGGTCTGCAGTTGCGGATTGGAATCTTTTATTTTCCAGATTCTGTTCATTTTAGTTTTCAGCTATCGGCTCTCAGCCATCAGCTACTGGGTATCAGCTATTAGCTATCGGCTATTAGCCATCGGGTCAATGTATTTCAATAATCGAAGGTTTCTTAAGATTGCTTATATATCGTGAAATTCGATGTGCGTCTCGCCGTTTATTTTGTTACGTGGGATCCCGCAATATCGCAAATACGGCGGGAAAATTCGAAATTCGTGACAATTCCAACGAGTCATTGGTGCAGGTATTTTCGAAACGCACCGTGGCAATCTCTTTCGTTTGGGATTGCTTCAATGCGCTTAAGCATACAAGGCATTTCGCAATGACGCGCTTTTTTGTCTATACCCCGAGCTCGAGTCGTCCTACGTCCTACGGAACGGGCACCTTAAACATCGTAGGTTTCTTGATGTTGCTTGATGTTTCTTAAGGTTGCTTATATATCGTGAAATTCGAAATTCGTATGTATATCAATTGTTCAATCCGTTTCAATGAATTTCCATAAGTTTCAATAAATTTCAATGAGTTTCAATGTATTTCCACTGTATTTCCATCGCATTTCAATTGTATTTCCATCGAGTCAATGTGTTTCCATGAGTTTCAATGAATTTCAATGAGTTTCTTCCTATCAGCTAAGAGCTATGAGCCAAGAGCTACTTTATCTTTTCACTTTCACGCGTTTTGACGGCCAGTCGATCAGTATGGGACTGGCAACAAAGACCGATGAGTATGTACCGACGATAACGCCCACCAGCATTACAAAAGCAAAATCATTGATAACTTCGCCTCCGAAGAAATATAGGGCCAGGACAACTACAAGCGTTGTCAGGGAAGTAAGCAGGGTGCGCGACAAAGTCTGATTTATGCTGGTGTTTATAATCTCCGGATATGTCGCCTTGCGCATGAGTTTTCTGTCTTCCCTTATCCTGTCAAAGACGACGATCGTATCATTTATAGAATAACCCACGATGGTAAGGAGCGCAGCTATTACGGGGATAGAAATCTCTCTGTTGGTAAGGGCCAGGGCCCCGAGGCTTATAAGGACATCGTGTAAAAGGGCCACAATAGCGGCTATAGCAAATCTGAACTCAAACCTGAAAGAGATATAAATACATATGCCTAACATGGCAAAAAGCACGGCCTTCAAGGCTTTTTCTCTTAAATCTTTACCGATGGAAGGTCCTACCTTCTCTATCCTCATCACATCAAAACTGTTATCCTTAAAAGATTCCTTGAACTTCGCTATAATATCGTTCGAGTTGTCCTCTTGTGTCTTTATCAGGACCTCTCTTTTATCGGCAAATTGCTGGATAGGGACATTTCCCGAACCGATCTCCCTCAAAGCCGCTCTGATATTATCCAATGGGACGACCGTATGGAATTTATACTGTTGGAGAACGCCACCTGTAAAATCTATGCTGTAATTCGCCTCTTTTTTTCTCATAAAGGCGAACATGCCGATGATTATTAAAATGATCGAGACTATATATGCGCCTTTTCTCATCCCTATAAAGTTGATTTTCGAATCCTTTATGAACTGCAGCATTGTCAACTTGTTGATCTTGCGCTCGCCTGTCGTAAAAAGATCCAGGATAAGCCTTGTTATGACTATGGCCGCAAACATGCTGGATACGATACCTATGCTAAGCACCGTTGCAAAACCTCTTACCGGCCCCGTGCCGAACTGAAAAAGTATAAGAGCGGTTATCAGCGTGGTAAGGTTGGCGTCGAGAATCGTCAGGAATGCGCGTTGAAAACCGCTTTGTATAGCGGCACGAATCGACTTTCCCAGGCGTGATTCTTCCCTTATCCTCTCAAATATGAGGACGTTGGCATCGACTGACATGCCTATCGTAAGCACGAGTCCGGCTATGCCGGGCAAAGTGAGCGTCCCATGAAAATAAGCCAACGCGCCCATGATCAGGATCAAATTCAAAATAAGCGCGAAATCGGCTATTAAGCCCGCTATCATATAATACAAGGCCATGAATATCAGGACTGCAACGCCACCTATCAAAGTCGCCCTTATGCCTTTTTCTATGGAATCCCTCCCAAGCGTCGGGCCTACCGTCCTTTCCTCTATGATCTTGACCGGACAAGGCAAAGAGCCGGATTCCAAAACTATGGCCAATCTCCTGGCCGAATCCCTGGAAAAATTTCCCTCTATCCTTCCCTCGCCTCCGGGAATAACCGACCTGATCACAGGAGCGGATATAAGAGTCCCGTCCAGCACGATCGCCAGCTGTTTTTCCAGGTTTTCCCTTGTCACGTCCGCAAATATTTTGGCACCTTCCTTATCCAGCGTAAATTTAACATAGGGCGTACCGAATCTCTGCTGGTCAAAGTCAACTTCCGCGCTGGCTATATGCTCTCCTCTCATCTCCACTTCTTTTGATACCAGGTATTCTATGATCTCCTTGTTGCTCCTATCTTTCATGGTCAACAATTCATACCCTTCTAATTCTTTTTTCTTTGCCTCCTCCGCCTGCGCCTCTTTTTCTTTTTCTTCCCCTACTAGCCCTGTTTCCTCTACTTTCGCCTCGCCTACCTCAGCCTGACCTTCTTTTGCTTCTTCCGGACGCATTTCCCCCGATTTTTCTTCTTCCCCTGCTTCCTTTATCGCAATGGCTTCCTTGAACAATTCAGGGTTATCTGACACCAGGCGGAATTCAAGATGGGCGACCTGATTTACTATTTTTATGGCTTCCTCCCTGTTCGTCTCTCCGGGGAGCTGTATTACGATCCTGTCTCCGGTCACCTTATTTATAAGCGGTTCTTTAAGGCCCATGTTATCGATTCTGTTGCGTATAGTAGTAACGGCTCTATCGCTGGCGTCTCTTGCCTCTTCTTCGGTAAGTCCGGATGTATCCACTTCAAGAACCAGATACATACCGCCCTGAAGGTCCAGGCCCAAATTGACCTTTCCTTCTTTAATCAGATCGCCTTCCTTATTTCGCACATCCAAAGGAGGATAACCGATCCAGAACGCAAAGCCGACTACTAATATAACCAGGACAGTTTTCCATTTTAAATTTTTAGTCATGTAATAGCCTCCACAATAATCTTGGCGAAACCCGCACAGACCCTCCGGCTAAGGCGATCCTTTTTTCTGCCTCAGCGTAAAAGCAGATTTGCCTTACGCAGATGTCATCCGCCACCGCCGGCGTACGATTTGTGTTTACTCGCTTTTTTAAGCCTGGTGAGATTTTTTCAACGTAGCAACAGCGACTTTTTGGACTTCGATCTTTACATTATCATCTACCCGTAAAACAACCGAGCTTTCCTTGACATTCACAATCGTCCCGTGAATGCCGCCTGAAGTAATGACCTCATCGTTCTTCTTCAGCCCCTCAACCATCTTTTTATGGTCTTCCTGAGTTTTCTTTTGCGGGCGTATGAGAAGGAAATAAAATATGATGAATATCAGTATTATAGGCATCAATGAAATCATCGGACTCGGCGCTGTCTGAACTGACGGCCCCGCGCTCTGCGCGTATGCGTTCAACATCTCTAACCTCCCGTACTTTTGGCTTCGGGCTTTGCGCTGTGGGCTGACAGCCCATCGCATATCGTTTACGGCTCTTTCTGAGCGTATTGTATGCGAAATTCTTTTATGAATCTGGCAAACCTATCTTCTTTTATAGCAAGCCTGGAAGCCTCTATAAGTTTAACATAAAAATAGATATTATGCAATGACACAAGACGAAGCCCCAATATCTCATTTGTATTAAAAAGGTGCCTTATATAAGCCCTGGTATAATTTTTGCATGTGCCACAGCCGCATTTTTTGTCTATGGGTCCTATATCCTTTTTAAAAGGCGCGTTTCTCAACTGCAGCTCCCCGCTCCAGGTAAAAGCCTGGCCATTCCTTCCATTCCTTGTAGGCACAACGCAATCGAATAGATCCGCCCCCTCGGCTATGGCGTCAAGCATATCCATCGGCGTCCCCACACCCATAAGATAGCGCGTCTTATCTTCCGGTAAGAGACCGGACGCATATTCCGTGACTTCATGAATCAATTTTTGCGGTTCTCCCACGGCAACTCCGCCGATCGCATATCCGTCAAAATCAATCCCTACCGTCTCTTCGACCGCCCTCCTGCGGAGATCCAGATAAGTTCCGCCTTGTATGATGCCGAACAAAAGCTGCCTAGCCGGCAATTTTGCGCCCTTATGACCTGGTGACCTGGTGACCTGGTGACCTTTAGTATGCGCAATCTTCGACCTCTTGGCCCAGTCAAACGTTGTTTCAAGCGAACTTTCTACTTGATTTCGACTTACGGGATAACTAAGACATTCATCCAGCGGCATCATTATGTCGCTTCCTAAAATTTTTTGAAACTCTATGATGCTTTCGGGGGTCAGGAAATGGCTCGATCCG
>Ga0154667_116_pt6 | contig 15651 bp, 12 predicted proteins | sample Rifle2008BG13ft_FD_116096 | JGI IMG/M metagenome (GOLD analysis project Ga0154667, IMG submission 116096) | Omnitrophica bacterium RBG_13_46_9 | reverse complement strand
TTTCCGTTTGACAAGAGTTCTATGATCTTATCTATATTTAAATGTCTCAATTTGACATCGCGCTTCGGGTCCAACCCGGAATCAAACAACCACTCATGTATTGCCATATCTGCCGAAGAGCCGCTGTGAACCAAAATCTTATTGTTTTTTAAGTCTCCTACCCCGAATATGTTTGATTTCTCGGGCACAATTAAAGCAATCCTTCCCAACGACCCCGGAGTGCCGATAATTCTTAAATCGGGAAACTTCACCAGATGGATAATGGCCGGCACTTCACAGCTGAACGTAGAGTCTATCTTATTGTTTTCACATGCCTTGCCTTGCTCCTCGCCGTGCCTAAAAAAAGTGATTTTTCCGTATAGATTATGTTTTTTTAAAATATCAGTGCGTATAAACACTTCGCCGAACATGCAATGAAGAGGCGTAAGAGAAGAGCAGCCGATCCTGATCTTATGCCTTTTTTCCGGAAAGGACCGTTCGGATTGACATATTTTTTGGATAATCAGAATTGCCCCTAAAGCCAATGCTAAAATAGAGAGAATCAAAATCACCCGTTTATTTCTCATTTATATACGCTTTCCTATCAATGGCTTTTATAACCGTATCCCTGGATATTCCTAGGTCTTTGGCGACCGTAACGGTTACTTTTTTAAAAAGGTCGTTTGCCGCTTCATATCTGTCATTTGTGCCTTTTTTAAGATGCGCGACCTTTTTCCAGAGACCTTTTCCCAGACTAAACCAGGTCATGTAAAATCGCTCGTTGATCCTATCCTCTAACGGCGGATACTCCGCATCCTCTCTGAGGGCGCCGCGGTTGCCTACGCCGTATTCTCCGTTTTTTACTATTCTTCTTGCCAGGGGCGGCTTGCGGAGGCCTTGCGAATAAACGACGTTTACGATATTTCCGGCGGATATCGGCTGCGGCATATAGGTAAGGTGGTCCTTTACGTCGAAAAGGACGCTTATTTCTTTCATATCTCCGCTAAGCTTCCCTTCTATGTAATGGTCGATCCTAAACAACTCTGGCTCGGTCTTTGCTTCCCCATATCTTTCTATAGGCACTATCTCATAAGCCTCAAGCGGCACCGCACCCTTTTCATAAAACACCTTTGCTAAATCTTTTACCCCGATCCTGTCCGCATTTTTTATTTTTTCGGCGCAAAAAGTAAAAGCTATTTCCGCTTTGTCCTTGGAAATATTTATTACCCTTCCGCAATGCAACTCGTCAAAGGCGTCTTGTCTATCGCTTGGTATAAAGTATTTGAGACGTGCCTCAACCCCCGCCCCGGTCGCGCTTTTATTTGCAATTAATTCTTTTTGGTCTATGAAGTCAAATATCTGCTTTGCTATTCTCAAATGGCCTTTTTCGCTGGGATGATAGGGCGCATCGGTCTTATATCCATTGTAACGGAATATTTCATATAATCCTTTTTCAGGATTCTTGCTCCATTCGGCGTCAGCATCGACTAATCTTTGATTTTCTTCCCGGCATAATAGAGACAGGGTCTCCGGATACGCCTTGTCGTAGCACTTTTTTTTCAGCTCCGGGAAAAGATCAAGCGTGCGGATATTAATCGGCATTTTTATAAAGACAAGCTGAAAGTTATTTTTCTTTGCTATTTTCATCATCTCTTTGATGTTATCCTTATAGTCTTCCAAAGAGACGCGTCTAGTAAGCGAGGGGTATGGAATTATCTTAAGCTTAGTTGAAACAAATACTTTAATATCGGATATTACTCTCCGGAATAACAAATAATAATCGCTGTGATAAAGGATAGTGTTTAATCGCTGCATGGACAGAGTAGTGTATGCCCTTTTTTTCTCTTCCATATATTCCAGAGCGTGGTCGTTATTATTGGCTACGATTACCATATCGGGATGGAATGGCAATACCATCTGTCTCAGTTCGATCAGGTTCTGATATGTGGTATGTCCGGGACAGGCAGCGTTGATAACGAGGATCTTGCGGCGGTATCTATCATCGAACATTTTTTCTAATTGAGCGGCAAATGTTTTATTATCCCTGACCCCATGACCAAAGGTTGACGAATCCCCAAGGACAAAAATCCGGTATTCATCCTTAGTCTTTTCATATGCTATATCCTCTTTATACCTAAAACCTGAGGCGTTGGTCGACTTGGGGATTTTATCGCTGCGATCGACAAAGTTTCGCAGATTCGGCCTGTTCCACCAATAGAGGAACGGATGAGGCCTGAATTGCGTATACCACGGAGAGTATTTTATAAACAGACGCACAGCATGTTCAGTGACAAAGAAACTAAGCCCTAAAGCCACCAGTATAATTAAAAAATGAAACCATTTTTGCATAGTAATGCGGTTTTTTATGGCGATATAATGAAAGAGAAATATCATAAGAAAATATAAATCCAGCAAACCCGCCGTAGCAACCCAGAAAATTCCCGAAGCATTCCCCGAGGAATATGCGGAAAAACTATGCATCGGCGGTCCTTTTCTCCACACCTCAAAAGGAAGGGGGATATCTACGGCAAACGCCAAAATAAAACAAGATATGTTCAGCAATATAATTAACAGCAGCACTTTTTTCACAAATACCCCTACAAAGTATATTCAGATTATTATGTTTGCGAACAAAGCCATCCTACTTATTGCTATTATACCAAAAATAGTGTTTTTATGGTCATGCAATAATAATCGCTCATGGCCCGGTTGCGCTTTTCAAACCGCCTTACATTTAAAGTGGACATCCTCTTTATATCTTCCCGGCTTAAACTAATAAGACCCTCCGTTCTCCGCTGCTTCAATACCCTTTTGCATAGATGGAAAATCTCCCGCTGCGTTAGTCACACTTTTATTTTTGTATATTTCATTAGGCATGGGTATTTTGTATACGCGAAGATTGTCTTCGGGGTAATGTGCGGTTTCGCAAAATTCCTCCAGCCAGGAAAATCGGTCAGATGAGCCGCTGTTTCTATGCTTTCGCAAAAAATTTCCGTGCACAATTACGTAACCCACATTCCGGCCGGAAAGGCGCTCAATAAATTCCGCCTTCATTTGCAGGCTGTCTGAATCTTTCGGCAGATAAATTCGAAGCGTCTTAGCATGATAGGGGTTCAACATTTTTTTACCGCTTAAAACCGCATAATACCCATATAGATTAATGACACTTCTTTTTTGTGATATAGGCAGATTTAGAACTGCCTCGAAATTCTCATTTCTTATTTTTTGGTAGAAAAGAGGGATAGTTACATCACTTACTTCCGGCGGGAATAACTGGGGGAAGCATATTACAAGTTCCGATAGATAAATAACAGAGAAGAAGGCCGCGATAAAAAAAGGCCTGATTTTTCTAATAACTGAAGAGATATGCAAAAGACCGTATCCCGTTAAAATGGCCAGGCAAATGTTAATAAAGGGGAAAGCGCGAAAGGGGAGGAGTGCATCTCCGGCAAAAGGCAAATATTTAGTCATGAAATAAAAAGGCAAAATTATTTTATGCCCGAAAATCTGGATAGGTTGGCCGGCATACGTTAAATACGCGCCCGCGGCAATAACGACAAAAAAAAGGAAGATAAGAAATATTAATTTTGATAGACCCTTTTTTTTTATAAAAGCGATTATCCCTACCGCAAACGCCGAAAAAGGTATGCCCAAAGGCAGATCGATGGAGTAGCGGGAGGAAATGTATGGGAAGAAATGGAAAGGTCTGAATAAGTTTAGACAACCATCAAGATTTATATTTGCCTTGGGTTTGAACATGTTAAAATAGACAGAGCCGAATCCCATCAGGTAGTATACTATGGAGGTAAGAACGAAAAGCGAGCTTATTATGAGAGAAAATCTTGAAAGAGCAAACCATGTTTCTGCAGGCTTTATGAATAGGTATGGCAACAGCAATATGGTAAAAATAACAGCAAAATAGGCGTAAGGGGGGTAGGTGAACTGCATAAGACATAAGATAATGATGGCCCCAAGGACATAACGCCAACGCTTTGTATCCCGCAGTCTGAATAAAGCCAAGGAATAGAGCGGGATCCAGAACAAAATGAATTTTTGTACGAAACCCAGATTTATCTTCAATAGAACGTAAGGATTGAGAGCGAAAACCAAAGCCGAACAAAAAGCAACCATTTTTGAAGAAAAAAGATATTTTGCCAGAAGGTAAGCCGATAAAAAATTCAATATAAAGATGATCATAACAAGGACGTTATAAGATTCAATTGTCCCAAAAAAGAACTTTAAAGGGATATACATAAAAAGGTGGAGAGAGTTAGCCAGGCCAAAACCTAAATTTTCTCCGAAAGGATAATTCAGATAATCGGTATTAAAATGCCTAAAGGTATTTCCTTTTTCGAAATTGTAAATGAAATTCTTCTGAAAGAGTATTTCTCCCTGAAAGCCGGGTTGATTAGATATGCCTATAATTTTATCATGCAAAAATGTTTTTACAAATAGCCATAATATTAAACACAATGCAATAAATATAGCTGAATTAATCCATTTCCTATATTTAATCAAAATGCCCCCATCCATAATATCACAGCCCACATTATTGTTGACTAAATTGTGACGTTTTTGTATACTCGTCTTAAAAGACCAAAGCAATTATCTTGATATTTATGAGTTGCTTATACACCCCGATTTTTCTCCTGTCATGTAACATACCTTATTGTTCAAACAACCTTGGAAATAATGAATATAAAAAAATTTTAGCGAAGCATATTACTATCTTCATAATATATTTTATCATTATTCTTTCTTTTGCACTACCGTTATCTACAAACCTTAGTCACACCATTTTGTGTGGTATTGGTACAGATTTAAATGGGACGTGTTGGTATCAATAAAAGAAAAGCGCCAATCGGAGAAGGTTGACAAGTTTTTTGAAGTCGGTCAGAAAACGTTTTTAGCGTATAAGTTAAAAACCCAAAAATAATTCAGCCAGATTGCACCTATTATGCCTGAGAAAATAGGCCAAATTAAACTATCCATAATCGTACCTATATTTAATGAAGAAAAATCCATTCTTATTTTGTACAACAAAATAAGAGAAACCTTAAAGACCTTCGATGTCAAAAGCGAAATCATATTTGTTGACGATGGCTCTACAGACTCATCCTGTAAAGTATTAAGATATTTATCTAAATTACGAAGCGATATCAGGTTTTTCGAGTTTAACTTAAACAAAGGGCAACATAAGGCTATAGAAAAAGGCTTTCATGAAGCACAGGGTGAGGTTGTTGTTACAATAGATGGTGATCTGCAAGAAGAACCTCGTGATATCTCTAAATTAATTGCCAAATTAGACGAAGGTTTTGATGTAGTATGTGGCTGGCGTTCGGTTAGAAAAGATTCGTGGCTAAAGGTATTAAAATCCAAAATAGGCAATTATCTTCATAGAAAAATAACAAAATTGGAACTGCATGATATGAGTTGTACTATGCGGGCATACAGAAAGAGCCTTGTTAAAAACCTGATTTTGCAGGAAAAGTATGAAGTTGGATTTATCCCATATATCCTATCAAAATATACTAAAAGAATAACAGAAGTAAAAATAAAACATCATAAACGCGCATTTGGCAAAAGTAAGTATGGTTTGTTGGCAACTACTATTGGGACAATCCGCTGTTTTATAAAATTAATATTAGGTAACGCAAAAAATAGGATTGTCGCTTGGTAAAATACAACATTAAACTTTTTGGTCAATATCTTTAAATCAGGCGGGAATATTTTCACATTTTCTTTGTATGGAACCGAATCACTTTCATAGGTTCATAATTTCACCTCAGTTTCGCTGACGCTGAGGGATACGAAAAACCACCACTTCCGTGGAAACAGCGACAGGCTTACCCAAGGTTTGCAATAAGAATTGGTAAGTTTGATTATGCCCTCTATTTTTCCTTGCGTAAACTTTTCTTTGGCAATACATTTTCCAGAAGAATATATGACGTAATCCAATTTTATTTAGTTCTTCTAAATCCCTTTGCTGCACTAATAACGGATCTTTTTCTTTAGAAATAAGTTTTAAGGAACGTAAAAAAGCATTTTTTCTCCAAAGATTGGAGTTTTTTCCACCGTCCATTTGGCGGACGCATAATGGTCCGCCTAAGGAGGGTGAGCGATGCATAAAACTCAGAAAAAATGTATCATACTTTATATTAATAGGAAGATCAAGAACAACTTGATCAGCGGAGGCCACACGAAGCGACGTAAAATCAGGCCATGGAATAAAATTCTCAGCGTAACGAGGTTTGCCCCACCAGGCAAACAGAATAACAAACGATATCGGAATCGATAATCGTAATATCCAACCTTTACGTTGTTCTAATTTTATCACCCCATTACGTTGCTTACCGTATGCCCAAACCATACCTTTCATAACTAGTAAAATAATTACCGCAAGGAATATAAAAATTGCTCTTTGCGCATTCATGCTTCCGAAAGCCATAAAACGGGTGGACATAAAAACATGAGGCATCCAATACCAAGCGGGACAAAGTCTATACGAAGCCCCACTCCACTGTCCTACGCCAACTAAATCTATTCTAGGACCGAGGGCAATCCATAATGCCCAAACTCCCCCTATAATATGGGGGAGCAACGATACAATCTTGCGACGAAGCGCAACAACTGAAAAAAATGCCCCGAGAGTCAAAGGTAATGGAATACACAACCAATAAGTAGAAATACTCCGCGTGGCATTGATTCCAGAAAATATAGCATTCAAGGGAAAGTGGAGAACGCGGTCCGCTTTACTAATGTAATGACTCTGATACCCAATAAACTGGGGATTTGTCCGTATCACCCAGACAATATACGGACCTGTAATTATTAATACAACCGTAACCACCAAAGCCATCTTTCCTAAAATTAAAACCTTATTTTTTACGGTATCACTTTTGTAAAAGGATATCACAAAAATGGAAAGTACCCATATACTTAGGTAAACCAAATTGAAAGGGTACAATAACGCTGTTAAAGCCAGAAGGCATCCTGTAAGAAGGCCACTCCACCAGGATAATTTCCTATCCAAATATAAACAAAGTAGGCCAACTCCAGCCAGAGCGGGTCCATAAAAGGCCGTAACTGGTCGCTGAAGTATAAAAAACTCCCCTATAAGCGGAGGCATAATGGTGTACATTAATGCCCCAGCTAAAGATATTTCCCTATTTCTGATTAAAACCCTCCCTAAAAAATACATACCCAATCCGTTACAGGCCATCAGAATAAGTATTAAAACATTAGCCCCAAAAGGTATCCCCCATAAACGTATCAATGGAAAAAATAGAAGAGCTAAATTCTGAATAACGACATAAGTTTCCAAATAGCCACCGTCCGGGAAAAAGAATCTGCTAGTGTGAAACAGACTCTCGGTACCAAAGAGTGCTTGTACTACATGGTCAAAGTGGAATATTGCACCAGCTCCATCGCCCAAATTGAGAAGAGGACCATAAAATAGAAGAGAGTCTTTCATTGCCCAGATTATCTTAGGATGGATGACTAAAATGCATGCAATGCAGGCAATAAACGGCACCAACAAATCAAAAATAAGCCTCTTACTCAAAACCGATATTCCGTTTTGCTTCATATTTAGATTTCTATTTTTGAGAAATAGATTAAAAGATGTTTTGAGCCTTTGCGCCCTTTCATCTATTTTTTTTGAATAAATATACTTCAAGTGTCTGGTCCATAATATTATCCCTGCCGGAATATACCTTATGGCATGCCACCTCATATGCATCCAATGCCATTTCGGCAGATATTTGAGGTTTTCCTTTCAGGAACCAGATTCTATTGTATCCAGCAGTATTCATTTTTTTCTTCAAATATATTTTTCTAATAGAACCGGTATTCTTAGAGTAATAATCAAAAAGATATTTTTGACGAGAATCTAAAAAGAGCAATAAATCACCAGGCTCGGCATGTCTATCTATATAATTTGCTGCCTCTATCCATTGCGCATTATCAGCCTCTATATAATACCTCCAAATATTTACAAGAGACAAAGCAATAATTACGCAAATTACAGCTGGCTTAGCATATTTATTTTTTATATTACTTATCCCTTTGGCTATTAATAAATAAAACGCCACTGAAGCAGAAATGGCATACTTAGGCCGATATCTAAGAGGCGACAGATAAAAAGGTAATAAGATTAGAGGAATCGATAACCATACAAGTAATAGATGGACCCTGCTATCATGTGAAAGAAACGTTTTCCAGAGGTTTATCTTAGGAGGCCAGAAAGATTTTTTTTTAACGATGCTCTCTTTTAATCTTTCATAGTCTATTACGGAAATAGAGAATAATATTAGAAAAAGAATTAGCAATAACACTGATCCGGAAGACCATTTAAACAAGGAAATAGCCGTTATATTTATTGAACGTAACGGCCAATGCATAAACCTAAAAAAAGGAGATTCTCCCCGGAACAGTTCTTTTTTTATCCAGCCGGGAGACGCTATAGACAGCCAAGGCATTAATAACAAAATTAATATACCTTGAATGAAGCCCCATCTTTTAACGATAGGTTTATTATAAGTCTTTTCCGATAATATAAACTGCATAACAAAATAAGTGTTTTGAGCTATTATTGCCGGTAAGACGTTATAATGGGTGTGGATTAAAAGGAGGCTGGATATAATATAGCCTATCGAAACGGTATAACTCGTTTCCCCAAGAAATCTTATAAAGAAATAGAAAGAAACTAGTATCAGGAGAGTTACAAGACTATACATTCTAACTTCTTGAGAATAATAAATATGAAACACGGACATCGCTAATATCAAAGAACCTAAAATGCCCACCTGACGGTCAAAGATAAGACTACCTACCTTGTAGGCCATAAATATGGCCAAAAAGCCGAATACAGCAGATAAGAACCTCGCGGAATATTCGCTGTCGCCAAATAAGGAAACCCAGTAATGTAATATTATATAATATAGCGGCGTACAAAAACTGGAAGCGCGATCCTTGATAATCTGCGACAGGTCTAAATGAGCCAACCTAATTGCAATGCCTTCATCCGGCCACAAACTCTCTACGTTTAGATCGTGGATTCTAAAAAATAACCCCAACAATAGAATTCCCGTTATTATTAATTTATTTCCCGTTGACTTAATATTCTGCTTTCGAATCGCGTTATCAATCATTTCCGTATTCGATAAAAATATCACACTTGACCGCGGGCAGTAAAGGAACGGTCGCGATATATCCCAATTTCATTTTTATTTTATTTACAATCAACATATCTTTGTTGCTGCTATTCAAAAAAACCCATATCCTATCCTTAAAAGGCTTACTCAGTCTCAGATGCGGATCCTCTATAATTAACGGAAAACCGTCAAAAATGCTGTACAAACTCAATGCCCCGGCAAGAGTCTTTGCTTCCAGAATATGTTTAGAGGGACTTATAATCTTTACTAATCTTAATCCGGTTGAAGAAGGGACTTTTTTAATTTCGTCATAGACCACTCTTTGTTGCATATAATTAAGCGGCGCAAAAGAAGAAACCAAATTACCCGACTTAACATCTGTCGCATAGTTGGAATATAGGTGTTTACAGCTTTTCGTCCCTATGTCGTCATAAAAATAACTCATTTGATCCAATAAACAGGGAAGTGGGAGGACCATCCAGCCATAGCCGCGAATAAAGCTAAAAATTACTAGAGAAACGGCTACCCACCGCTTGAATTTATACAGATCCACGATACTACAGCAAATCAATATTATAACTAATGGCAAAAAAGGAGAAAAATGCCTTATTATGACTGCAAATGGCAAGAAAACCTTTAGAAGATAACCGCAGATAAGAAAGAATATTAAATAAGACGAATATAATTTCGGCTTAACACAGGAACGGATTGCCGCTATGACAAATAGGACAAATAAAACGCTCCCCAATTGCACATTTTTCAATACAGCAAATATAACAAAAAAGTTTTTAGTATCAAAAAGGTATTGGCTTCTGCCTTTAGCAATCCCCATATTAGAATAAGCCAAAAATGATTGACAAGCGTATGCATACCAGGGCAGAGCTATTAAAATAATTAAAATAAGAGCAAGAAAAAAAATCTTTAAAAGGGAAAAAAGAGATATTTCTTTTTTATCAGCAAAAATAACAATCACAAGAAAAAATATTACAATATATAGAATGAATGTGCTTTTTATTAGCATGCCTATCCCACAAACAAGTCCAAGGAGGATGTAGTAGAAACGTCCGAGAGGATATTTTAGTATATAATCGACCAGAATAACTCCGATAAGTACCAAGGGGCATATCATCGTTTCAAGAAACCCTTGACGTGTAATAATGAGAAAACTCGGCAATGTAGATAAGATGAAGGCACTGAGCAATCCTGCAGTGGAAGAGAATAATCTTTTACCAACAAGATAAGTAAGACCTATCGTTGTTGCTCCCAGAAGAAATTGAGCCAAATAAATCACCCATAATCGGAAACCGAAGAGGAAAAACAAGCTTCCTAGAAACATAAACCATAATGGCGGGTGGTAAAATTTTAGAAGGTCCCTTGTTGTAATATTTTCTTTCTTTGCGATAAGGCCTTTAAGAGTTCCAGGACTCCCATCATAATAATATATTGACCCATTAGGATTTATATTGTTACTGTTTAGAACTTCTATTAGATCTGGCCCATATGCTAATTTCTCGTTACGCCATGCCTTCCCATAATATACGGCCCAAGAGATATTCATTATCGAATCGCGGTAAAAGTAAATCGGGCTTTTTCCTACCCAAAGAATATTATTAACGATATAGCTAGATATAATAAGCAGTAGAGCTATCAAAATAATTGTTTTGGAATATCGCCTCATAGAAAATTAAAGGGAGACTTAAAACAAATTGTCTAAATCCCAGCCATTATCTACCTTGCAAGGTTTTTGACTACATTTACTATATATGTCAATTCAGAAGAAGTCAACTCCGCATATATCGGAAAGTATAATATTTTATCCTCTGCTCTTGAAGCATAAGGACAGCCCTTCTTAAATCCTCTAAACACATCTAATTTTGAACAATCTTGCATATAACCCGAAGAGACATCTATCCCTTTTGCTAATAGCTTCCTTCTTATCGCGTTTTTGTTTTTGACTAAAATCGGACAACCAGAAAAGATGTTTTTTGCATTTTCCCCCAACAAAGGAATCCGGATATTATCAATGCCTTCCAGCCTCTGATATAACTCCAATCCCTTTTTCATTCTCATACTATTTTTTCTATCTAAATCATTCAATTGCATTACTCCCAGTTCCGCCTGGATATTATTTAATCGGCCGCTTCGAGGCAATTTACCAAGCAACCGCTCTTTTTCGTGAAATATACAATCCACGATATCAACCCCAAAACAAGAAAATATTCTAATAATGGAATATACGATTGGAAACAGAATCGGCGAAGTCGCAAATTTCATGGAATATCCCTCAAGTAATTTAAAAAATAAAGCCTTGTTACTTGTTTGTCGTAGTTGCGCTAGATTCTTCCGCACTCTCTCTGCTAATTCGTCATTATCCGTTGTTACCATTCCTCCTCCCAAGGTGGTAAAACTTTTTGTAATACCAAAAGTAAAGTAAGAAACCTCGCCCAAGGAGCCCACTTTTTTACCTTTATATTCCGTCCCTAACGACTGCGCACAATCTTCCACCACTTTAATATTTTGCCTTTGCGCTATATCGAGTATTTCATCAATTTCACAGACAAATCCACAAAGATGGGTAGGGATGATTACTCTAGTTTTTTCTGTGATATTTTCTTCTATTTTTTGAATATCAATGTTAAGATTTTCTGAATTTATATCAACGAACACAGGTCTTAACCCCAATTTGACAATAGCCGCCGGAACGGCAAAATAGGTAAAAGCAGGAATAATGACTTCGTCTCCTTCTTTAAGGTTAAGACTCTTGAGGATATAATAAAGCGCCCATCTTCCCGAAGGGGCATTAACAGCGTGTTTCACGCCAAGGTATTGAGCAAATCTATCTTCAAATTGAAGTATTACCCGCCCTGCAATATCGCCTGAGAGTATTCTTAATAACACAGCATTCAATTCGCCGTAACTTATGTTCGGCCTAAAACTTGGGATCATTTTCATTTTAAGTCCATTTTTCTCAACTTTGGTATGAACATGGGTACCTGTCTCCGGTATTTTATATACTCTTCTCCGAATTTCTCGACACAGCCCTTTTCCTGGATGAATCTGTTGTAAAAAATGGACCATAAAAACAATATGGGTATAACGGCAAAAGTAAAAAACACAGATTTAGACAAACAGCCTAATCCTATTATTCCGAGAAGCTTGCCTATAACAGACGGGTGCCTGACCAAAGAATACGGGCCGGAAGTGACCAGCTTATTTGTCCCTCCCAATTGGGGGCACGGGCTGCCTTCCCCTACGATGATAAGATATGTATAGGCGCGCCATACGATGATTGCCCCTACACTTGAGAATAGAAAAAATAATATAACGGTATAAGGATTTTCCACAAAAGGCTGAAGACCAAACCGCTTATCCAGCTTGACCGAAACAAACAGTATGGATAAGACCGCGGGAATGCATACAAATATGAAAACAACCATATCCAGATAGAATTCTCTTTTAGATACTATGCGCAACATATCTCTTACGGTTATCCTTCCGTTTTGCATTCTATAACCTTCCTTTGGTTTTGCGCAGAAACTCCAGCCTCAATAAGGACAATTCGCCTATTAAAAGCCTTTTCAGTTCCGTGAGGCTATGGATATTGAAGAGGGCGTTAAAAAAAATTTTGGGGCGATAGTAAAATTTTCTATGCGCTAATTTTAAAAATCGCAGGAGTTCATCTCCAGAGAAATATTCGTCCCATAATGTGGGGATATCGCCGTGAAAGCATGGATTCTTCATGAATTGCTGCCAGAATCGGGGGTCAAGCACCCCTCTTTTTACACCCTCTCTGTAAAATGCCGTGTCAGGATAAGGTGATAGCAGGGAAAAAACGGCGAAATCAGCCGCTAAGTTTCTGGCAAAATCTATTGTTTCCAGAATATTTGATCCATCTTTTTCATGCGGACAACCGATCATGAAATACGCCACTGTTCTTATGCCCGCTCGCTTCGCTTCGGAAAAAGCGCTTCTCATTGTGTCCAAGCCCACCCTTTTATCTATGGAATCCAGCCCGCTATCGGTGCCTGTCTCTACTCCATAGTGGATTCTGACACATCCGGCTTTTTTTGCTATTTTTAAGACATCCGCATCCATATTGTCGCACCGTGCTTTGCAACCCCATTTTATTTTGATCCCTCGCTTTAAAATTTCCTCCGATAGCCGGATAACGCGGTCTTTCGTGGTATTAAATGTGTCATCGATAAGGAATACCTCTTTGAACCCTAGCTTGCCGCATAACTCGATTTCATCCACGACATTCTTTATTGAGCGAGGCCGATATCTTTTCTGCACATCGCAGAATTTGCAATCATACGGGCAGCCTCTACCGGTTATCATGGTTGTCATTGAATTACCGTGTGAAGCCGGCGTGTAATAACGTTTGATGCCGTATATATCCCTTGATGGGAAAGGAAGTTCGTCAAGATTTTTTATAAACACCGGATCGCCTATTTTTACCGTATTTTTCCTTTTGTCTTTATAGATAATACCTTCATTCCCATCAAAGCCCGTGTTATTGTCTATAGCCTCCAGCGCAGCCGCTAATGTCTTTTCTCCGTCGCCCAATATGACGGAATCTACGCATCCTAAATCCAGCAAATATCCAGATTCTTCGGGGAATGAGTAGGTATGAGGTCCGCCGAGGACTACATGAATAAGCGGATCAACGCGCTTTACGGTCTTGGCAGTTTCAACCACATCCCCCAGGCTATGGGTGAAAGTCGATATGCCTACTACGCGTGGGGAGGTTTTTTTAATAAAATAGGCCAGTTTTTCGTAATCAGCCCTATGGATCAAGCTATCGTAGATGATTACTTTATGGCGAGTATATTTTTCAATATACGCCTTAAGCTGCATTATGCCCAGGGGCGGAAATAAAAAGATCCCATCGTTAAAAAAACGCGGTATTCCCGCCCATATTCTATTTGTTTCCGGCGGCCGGACTAATACTACTTTCATTGTTCGTTTTTTGTTGAGGGCATACACCGAAAGAGACGGCTCACCCTCTTTATGCAGTTTTTCTCATGCGAAAGGGAGTAATTATACCTTAGATATTCTATGAATCTCTGCGCCAGCTTCTCCTTTTCCATACGGTATATGATAGCTTTTTCCTGGGAAAGGCTGAAATATCTTATTAAAGGTATTTTTCTTGTCGCGGAAGTAAAAAGGAACGCGACCGGCGCCCAAAGACAAAATGGTTGTGTGAAAAGCTGGGTCGAGATACCGAGAAACCTCAGCCATCTTACCTCCGTATTTATACCTTTGTCACGAAGCCGTTGTCTTATTTCATCTCTTGAGCACAGCATATTGTAAGAACGCACGGATTCAATGCCATATCGGGAAAAGAATTTATCGACTAACTTTAGGTATCCTTCCTGCTGGATAAACATCTGACCCTGGGTCCGCGGATTGCTTCCGTCTGTTGCGTAGCTCACTCTCTTATCCATGCAATAAAGTATTGTAGCGATTTCCATCGACAACCTGCAACAGAGGTCAAAGAGAAGCGGGGATCTGTATTTTAACATGTCTTTTATTATGTTTTTCCTTAAGAACGCAAAGATGTGCGCGATAGGAATAACTGTGTGCTCAAATTTATCTCTTCCGAACTTTTCCCGCAGCATAGAGAAGTGTTTGCGGGAAGCCCGCGGTCTTAAACACACGCCGTTACAGAAAGTTAAGAGGTGCACTTTGCTAAAAGTTTCGGCAAGCGTTAACGCGGCATAGGTCGTGTCCAATCCGCCCGAATACATAAGGGCTATTTCTTTATTCTTCATGATAAGACAATTTCTTACGGCAATTTTAGTATTTTTAAACCGATTTTCAGCCTCTGAGTCAAAACCCCTAAATTCCGGGGGTCGGCTATCGCCCGGAACAAAAATTTTGGCCGTATATAGAAATTGCGATACGCTACGTTAAGTAAAGATAAGAGTTCATCTCTGGTCAGCCATTCCTCCCATACGGGTGGGCGAAAGTCCTTCCGGGGGTTTACCGCAAACCCGCTCCAACAATCACTTTTAAACACCCCTTTTCTTAAACCCTCTTCGTATAAATCAGTCGAAGGATAAGGTGTCAGTATATTAAAAAGCGCGAAATCCGGGTCTATTTCCTTGGAGAAATCGACAGTCCTCAAGACGTCTTCCCTCGTCTTCTCATGAGGGCAACCTATGAGAAAATAGGCGACGGTATTTATGCCTACGCCCCTGGTCCATTTAAATACCTGTCTGGTTTGCGCTACCGTTATCCCTTTTTTTAATTTTTTTAAGCCTTCGTCACCGGATGTCTCGACCCCGAGATGGACCCTATAACAACCGGCCTCCTTTGAGCTTAAGAGAAGAGGCATGGTTATCCTGTCGATGCGCCCCCTGAAACTCCATTTCACTTTCAGGTTTCTTCTTTTTATTTCATCGCACACCCTGATTACGCGGCCGGGATCGGCGTTAAAGACATCATCGATAAAATGTATCTCATTTATCCCCAGCTTCACGCATTCTTCCATTTCATCCACAATGTTTCCGGG
>Ga0154667_170_pt10 | contig 15791 bp, 10 predicted proteins | sample Rifle2008BG13ft_FD_116096 | JGI IMG/M metagenome (GOLD analysis project Ga0154667, IMG submission 116096) | Omnitrophica bacterium RBG_13_46_9 | reverse complement strand
GATGAATGGCTTTCGGTTCAGGGTTCCGCTCCACCGATAGAGCGGAACCCTGTAAAAAGAGAAGCCACCGCTGTAAGGCGGTGGAGCTTCACGATGAAAAATTTTCCCACGCACAGCTTCCGCTATGCGGGACGAAGCGGGTTTTACTCCACGAAACCGTGTAACCAGATAATCTACGGCTAATCCAGAGTCGAGTAGCTCCGCTTCGCGTCATAAAATTTAGATTTTTATCGGAAACAATTAAAATAGTTTCGTGAAAGGATGTATTGTTTCAGAAAGGAGAGAGGATGAGAAGAGAGTCTGTTATCGTTTTCGCCGTTTTAGCGATTATATCACTTATGATTACAGGTTGTGGCAAGAAGGCAGGGCCCCGCAAAACACACCCTGCGAAGCAACAAGAGACCGTTAAAAGCGAAGTTGTTTCGAAATCCGCTGGAGACGAAGAAACTGCCCCGGAGAAAACCCCGGCTCTTTCGGATAAACCCATCACGGAAGAGAAGGTTTTATTTAGTTTTGAGCAGGACGTGGGCGATTGGGAAATACCCTGTTGGGCCATGGATAAGGATGACCATGTCGCAAAAAGCATAGATGTTTCAAAGGATGTGGCAAGCGAGGGGGAATGCAGCATGAAAATCGATTGCGATTTTCCCGGAGACGCATGGACCGCCGCCGTAATCGAACTGGAGCAGTTTCTTGACTTCACTCCTTATAGGGAGATCGTCGTTGATATATACGTGCCTAAAGATACGCCTTTGGGTTTGAGGTCAAAGATAATTCTTACTGTTGGCGATGACTGGATGTTTACAGAGATGGCCCGGACGGTTCCTCTTGTGCCGGGCGAGTGGGTTGAGGTAATAGGGAATATAGAGCCGGGTAGCTACGACTGGAAAAGGACGGTTCCGGACGAGTCGTTCAGAGCAGACATAAGGAAGATTGTCGTAAGAATAGAGTCTAATAGAAGGCCTATATATAAAGGACCTGTTTACATAGATAACGTGAGGATACGGAAATAGCTCTTAGCTCGTAGCTCATAGCTCTTAGGTCGTAGGGACTCTAACTATTTGCTAGTTACGTAGGACGTGGGACGATTAGCTATAGCACGTTGGTTTGTAGGTAATAGGTAGTAGGTTGTAGGGGTAGGTTTCGGAAGACAGTTAAAAGTTGCAAAGGTTGCGGAGGTTGCTAAAGGTTGCAAAGGTTGCATAACATTAAAAAAAGCAACATCTGCAACCTTTAGAAACTTTTGAAACCTATGCAACATAAAACAAGAGCAACCTTAAGAAACATCAAGCAACATCAAGAAACCTAAAGAAACCTTCGATGTTTACAGGCGCACGTTACGTAGGACCCTCCTACGCCGTAGATGAATCTCATTGTAGGTATGCTTCGGAGAGGCAGGCGTGGGACGTCCGCTCCCTGCGGTCGCTGGGACGTAGGACGATTCGATATAGCACCTAAGGTAAAGTCGCAAGGACACAACGTCACCCGATTCGAATATTCACACTTGTAACCTTGTGACGTGGTGACCTTGATAGCAGACAGCCGAATGCTGATAGCTGACGACTGACGGCTGATGACTGATAGCTTATAGTAGAGGAAACTCATTGAAACTAAATATATAACTAAATAAGAGGGGGTAATAAATGCGTAAAATCCTTAAAATATCTTTCACGACTCTTGTATCCGCCGCGGTTATGATAAGCCTACTCGGTGCAGCGAGATTTATAGGCAAAGAATCCGGCGCCAGCGGACCGGTATTTCAGAAAGGGATGTGCTATACCACCTGGAACAAAGATACTTACAGAACAGCGAAATCTTATGAGTCGCTAAAACGGTTAAAGGCGCTCAATGTGGAATGGTTGGCGGTTTTGACTACATGGTATCAGGATAGCTGCTTCTCCACCAAGATTTTCCCTACCGCCAAGACGCCCTCCGACGAAAGCGTAAAAGAGATTATCGAGAAAGCGCATTCCCTGGGCATGAAGGTTATGTTAAAGCCGCACCTGGACCTTTTAAGCACAAGCGAAGGCGGCTGGAGGGGGGAGATAGCTTGCATCAGGGAGCCGGATTGGCAAGTCTGGTTTAACCAGTACAAGAGTTTTATTCTGCATTATGCGAAGATCGCCGAAGAGACCGGCGCGGAGATGCTGTGCATAGGAACAGAGCTTACTGCGGCTACCGCTGGCCGGGCAGACGATTGGAAGGATATCATCAGCGCTATAAAAAAAGTTTATAAAGGAAACCTGACATACGCCGCAAATTGGAGCGAAGAATATCTGCAGATAAGATTTTGGGACGAGCTGGATTATGTAGGCATAGACGCCTATTTTCCTTTGTCCAATGAGGACAGGCCTACGTACGAAGCCATGATGGAAGGTTGGAAAAGATGGATTTCCGAGATCGAACAATGGCAGAAGATGGTCAATAAGCCCGTTATCTTTCCCGAAGTCGGATATCGCAGTTCACTGGGAGCGGCGCGTAATCCCTGGGAACATACCCTGGGTCCTAAGGTAGATCTGGAATTTCAGAAAGACTGTTACAGGGCTATGGTAGATACATTCTGGGAGAGAGATTGGTTTTACGGTATTTATTGGTGGAATTGGGGTACGGATGTAAGGATGGGCGGAAAATCCAATCGTGGTTTTACCCCACAGAATAAACCGGCCGAAGAGTATATTGCCGAACTCTACAAGAGGAAAGTTAATAAATAACTTATGCCTAAATACGGTTATTTCGACGATAAAAATAGGGAATTTGTAATAACCAGGCCCGATACGCCTACGCCGTGGATAAATTACTTGGGATGCGAGGAGTATTGCGCGCTTATATCAAACACAGCCGGCGGCTATAGTTTCCATAGGGACCCAAAAGACAGAAGGATCACCAGGTTTAGGTATAACAATATCCCGCCCGACCGGCCAGGAAGGTATATTTATATAAGAGATCTTGAAAGCGGGAAGTATTGGTCGGCTACCTGGCAGCCGGTAATGAAGGCCATCAGCCATCAGTCATCGGCCATCAGCTATAAGTATGAATGTAGGCACGGGTTGGGTTATACGGTGATAAAATCCAGATACAGGGGAATCGATACCGAAACCACGTATTTTGTGCCGCTTGGGGAAAATCTGGAGTTCTGGGCATTGAAATTAAGCAACTCATCGAATAAGACGAGAAAACTAAAGATCTTTACGTATGCCGAATTCTGCCTGTGGCACGCCGAAATGGACATGGCGGATTTTCAATACACGCTTAACATAGCAAAGGCGCATTTAGAGGATAACGCCATTTTTCACGAAACGGAATACGCCCCAGGCGCGGATAGGTTCAATCTCTCGTTTTTCGCCTGCGACAGGAATGTTTCGGGGCATGATTGCGATAGAGAGGTTTTTATAGGCCCATACCGCTCAGAAGCAAACCCGGAAGCAGTCGAAAAAGGCAGGTCTTTCGATTCATTTGCCTCAGGCGGGAACCCCATAGCAAGCTTATCGATTACATTAACTCTTAAACCGGGCCAGTCGGAAAACGCCACCTTTATCCTGGGCGTTGCGGAGAAAAAGAGTAAAGCAAAAGATACCGTAAGGAAGTATGCGGACCTTTCAAGCGTTTTGGAGAAATTGAGGGAACTGAAAAGTTACTGGGAGGATTCCTTAAGCAGTTATCAGGCCAGCACCCCCGACCCGGAAGTCGATCTTATGGTCAACACATGGAACCAGTATCAGTGCAGGACCACTTTCAACTGGTCGCGTTTCGCCTCTTACTACGAGGCGGGCATAGGCAGGGGGATGGGTTTTAGGGATTCTAATCAGGATACCCTCGGCGTTGTCCAGGCTATCCCCGAAAAGGTGAAAGTCAGGATAGGAGAACTGGCTTCAAACCAGTTCAAAAACGGCTCAAGCTATCACAAATTTTTCCCCCTTACAAAAACAGGTGAAAAAGGCGGGTATTCCGACGACCCTCTTTGGCTCATTTTAGCCACAGCCGGCTACATAAAGGAGACGAAGGACTTTGCGTTTTTGGAAGAGCGCATCAAGTATATAGACGGCGGAAGCGGCGCCATGTACGAGCATCTCAAAAAAGCCATAGATTTCGTAGAAAGCGAAAAAGGCCCCAAGGACTTTACGCTCATGAGATTCGCGGACTGGAACGATTGCTTGAATCTCGGGACCGACAATGAAACGGCTGAGTCAACATGGGTCCCCGAACTTCACTATCTGGCCATAAAAGAATTTGTAAGGTTGGCGGAATATTCCGGGCAGAAAGCCGACATAAAGAAATACATGGCCCTTGCAAAGACGATAAGGGATAATTTCAAAAAAAGGGCCTGGGACGGCGAGTGGTTCATAAGGGGCATAGATAAGTTTGGCAGGGCGGTGGGCTCCAAGAAGAATGCGAAGGGGAAGATATATCTAAATACGCAGACCTGGGCCGTCATGAGCGGTATCGCAGATGATAAAAAAGCGCGACTTTGCATGGATATGGTTAAAAAGTATTTAGATACAAAGCATGGCATAATGTTAATGGCGCCTGCCTACGCAGAGTTCGATCCGGTTTTGGGCGCCATAACCACGTTCGCCCCCGGCCTTAAGGAGAACGGCGGGATATTCTGTCATTCCAACCCCTGGGCAATGATCGCCGAGACAATGCTAAAAAGAGGGGATAGGGCATATGAGTACTATAAGAAGATCCTTCCGACAGTCAAAAATAAGATAGCCGATACGCATAAGACAGAATGTTATGTATATTCTCAGTTTATAACAGGCAGGGATAACCCGCATTTCGGCAGGGCAAGAAACTCCTGGCTTACGGGGACCGCGGCGTGGAATATGGTGGCGATAACGCAATATATCCTGGGAATAAGGCCCGAATACGACGGGCTTCTCGTGGACCCTTGCATTCCCCGCAAATGGAAGGGATTCAGCGTAAGAAGGAAATTCCGCGATGCGATTTATGAGATAGAGATACGTAATCCAAACCGTAAATGTCATGGGGTCAAATCGCTGATAGTCGACGGCAAGCGTATAGAGGGAAATATTATCCCTGATTTTCAAGATAAAAGAGTACATAAGGTAAGAGCGGTACTTGGAAAATAAATTAAACTCTAAACTTGAAACCTTAAACTCTAAACAAACTCAAAATACAAAACACCTGTTTTGGACATTTGGATTTTGAGTTTTGGATTTGTTTAGAGTTTTCCGCCATAGGCGGATCCGCCCAAGCTATAGCATTTGGCGGAAGAATTTAGAGTTTAGGATTTTTACAGCATGTCAATAAAATATACCTCCAAAGACGACGTGATATCCGGCGTGCCCATAGGCGGGATCGGCTGCGGCACGTTGCAGGTCTTCCCCGACGGGACCAGGGGCGTTTTTACCGGGCAGAACAATTGGGAAAAGCCTTTAGGTCAGCTGCACTGGTTCAGGACCGGGACAGCCGGAGACTACAGGGCCTCCAACCCTTTCGCGATTTTTATAAAACAGGGCGAGAAAAGCGTCAGCAAATTCTTGCAGACCTCATCCTTGGACAAATGCCCTACCGTAGAAAACATAGAGCTGGAGGGAGATTTTCCTATAGCTAGACTCCATTTTAGGGATCCCCAGATCAATCTCCACATTTCGCTTTTGGCTTTCAGCCCCTTTATAAAAAAAGACGCCAAAAATTCAAGCCTTCCTTGCGCGATATACATTTTCAAAGTTAAAAATCCTACAGAAGAAGAAGCGACGGTCTCGATTTTAGCCTCGGCCGTAAATGCCGTAGGCAGCTGGAATGTCGGCCGGTATAACAAAGTAAGGCGGAAAAAAGGCCTTATAGGAATAAGTTTTTATAAAAAACATCCGCATCCGTGGGACGCAAGCGCTTATGGAGATGTGTCTTTAGCGACAAAGAGTGGCGAACACGTTACATACCAGGGTGAGTGGTCTTATGTACGAAATAATTTCAGGGGCAATATAGAAGACAGGCATTTTGACGTATGGAGGTATTTTGAAGAAGACGGGACACTGTCTAACGAGAATTTCCAAAAAAAGGCCCAAGGTGAGGGCGATGAGTGGATGGCGGCGATAGCGGTTAAATTTAAGCTAAAACCACATGAGGAAAAGGAGATACCTTTTTATTATACGTGGTTTATGCCCAATCATTACCTTGGGCACATGTATCAAAATTGGTTTAACGACTCCTGGGACGTAGCGGTCTATGCCGACAAAAAGAAGGACGTTCTTTTGGATAAGACAAAAGAATGGCAGCGGGTTATAGAGGAGGCGCCTCTTTGTGATTGGCTTAAAGACGGGCTCATAAATTACCTTTCCATAATACCTTCGACCAGCTGGTGGACCAAGAACGACGAATTTGTTATGTATGAGAACCCCGTGAAATGGCCGCTGATGGATTCGCTGGATGTCAGATATTATGGCACGATGGCGCTCGCTATATTTTTCCCGAGGTTGGAGAGAAATACCATGCTCCTTTTTAAAAAGTATCAAAAAAAGGACGGCCGCATCCCGCATGACCTGGGCAAGTCTCAGATAGGCTGTCCTTCGGACGGCACGACCGCGGGGCACCCCTGGAAGGACCTGTCAACGAAGTACGCCCTTATGGCGTACAGAGATTTTTTGTGGTCTGGTAATTCAATATTTTTAGGCAAAATATACAGAAGCGTTAAAAAGGCGATGGAATGGGAATTTTCACAGGATAAAGATGAAAACGGATTGCCTGACAATGAGGGCAAGGACCAGACCTATGATTTATGGGATTTTTACGGAACTAATTCCTACTCCTCGGGCATATTTCTCGCAAGCCTTCTGGCATGCATGAAGATGGCTAAGCTTATGGGTGATGACGGGTTCTATAAGCGCTGTAAAAGATATTTTGAGAAAGGCATGGATTCGTTTGAAAGGGAATTATGGAGCGGCTCCTATTATATCGCGGGAAAAAGCAAGAAGGAGAGTTATGCCGCCTGCACCGCCGGTCAGCTTAACGGGCAGTGGTACGCGCACCTTTTGAATCTGGGATATATACTGCCGAGAGAACATGTAAGAAAGGCCGTCGAGACTATCCTTGGATTAAACGGTAAAGTCAGTAAATTCGGTATCGTTAATTCTGTCTACCCCGGTGGGAAAATCGACAATTCAAGTTACCACGCTGAGAACATATGGGCGGGCGAGACCTATGCGGTGTGCGCCCTGGCCATATATGAGGGGTTTATAGATGAGGCGCTGGATATCGCCCGGAGGACATGGGAAAATTTTGTTTATAATAGGCGTAACGTATGGTCGCAGCCGGACGTCATCTTTGCGCACGACGGCTCACTGGGTGACGGGGAACTTTACGTGAGAAATATGAGCCTCTGGGGGATTCCTTTTGCCCTTGCGCGGCATGACAAGAGCATAAAGGAATTTTTATTGAGACTTGAACCGAAACTCCAATCGAGTTTATAAGATACGCGTATAATCGCCGGTTTTGGTTTGCCTCAAAACAGCCGGTCGATGATTTGCGCATTTTGACGCGATTCAATTCGCAAATCGCCGGCAGCAAACCGTGAATTACCTATAACGGGGGTGCCTCATGAAAGAATTTCCCGAAAAAGAAGAGCGCATGTCGGAGAAAGAGAGAAGAAATCTGGATATCCTGGATACCATAAGGAGGAAGACAGAAATCTCGCGGGCGGAAATTTCTAAATTAACGGGTCTCAATATAGTCACAATCTCCAATTACGTGAACACGTACATAAAAAAAGGCCTTGTGTTTGAGACGGGGCTGGATATATCCACGGGCGGCAGGCGGCCTGAACTATTGAAACTCAATAGAGATTATGGCTATAGCATCGGCGTGGATCTGGGCGCCCCTCATATAGTCGAGGATACTTCGCTGATAGCGTGCCTTTTGGACATGTCCTCAAAGATCATAGCCGAAGAGAAGATAAAAAAGGTCGAAGAATCCCAGGATAAGTTTACAAAAAGAATTATAAAACTTCTTTCAACGCTTATGGAAAAAAGCGGCGTATCCGCGGACAAGGTAAAAGGGATCGGGTTCGGAATATGGGGGCCGCTGGACAGGTATGAGGGCACAGCCCGTTACGCCGTTGAGGAGGGTGGAACGATCAGCTATACGTATATGCAGAAATTGATAGAAGATAAGTTTAAAGCGCCTACCATTGTCGAGCATGATTCCATGGTCGCGGCCTTGGGCGAGAAATGGGCGGGGATAGGACTGGAGGAAGGGGTTGAGAATATCCTCTTCATGTGCGCTGACTCAAGCGTGGGATTGATAATAAAGGGCGAACTTTATTACGGTGCCACAAAAAGCGCAGGAGAACTTAATATAAATCCACCTGTACAGAGCACATCATCGTCTCTTCGTTGCTGGGAAAGCTATAGATACGGTTGTTGCATGAGATCAAGAGGTATAGATCTTGGAGTTTCTACTTCTGCAAAGCTATTTTTTGAAGAAAATAAGGATGCAAAATCAAAGATTTTAGATTTAGTAGATGGCGATATGAATAAAGTCACGTTTAATATAATAATAGAGGCAGCCAGGCAGAACGATGAAATAGCGATAAAGGTTTTGCAAGAAGCGGGTTTTTATCTCGGTACCAAGATAGCCTATCTTGTAAATCTCTTTAATCCCGAGGCCGTCGTCATCGGCAGAGGCATCGAGAGAGCCGGAGACGTATTGCTGGAGGCGGTGAAGAAGACGGTTAAGCTATGGGGCTATGAAGAGTCGGTTAAGGTAGTTAAGATTATACCCGCGAGCCTGGGTGAGAAGACGGTGGCTATCGGCGCGGGGGCGCTGGTTATCCAGAAGATATTCGCGAAAGTCGGATAATTCTAGCGTCTAGCGATTAGCGTCTAGCGTCTAGTTTAAGTATATAAAATCTTTTTCTAGACGCTATTCGCTATCCGCTAGACGCTCTAAATTTAAGGGAATAAAGACTTGAAGAGATTATATTATATATTACTTGTTACCTTACTTATATTCGCCTTCGGTTGCGAAAAAAAGGCTGAACCTGAAAAAGAACTCATTATGTGGCTTGTTGGATCAGAGGCACAGGCCATGAGTGTAACTGAATTAGGTAAAGAGTTTACGAAAAACACCGGAATAAAAGTTAGATGCGAGGCAATATCGTGGGGAGAAGCGTATTCTAAATATTTAACTTCAATTGCAGCTGGAGCTACGCCTGATATTGGTGCAATGGGTTTAACTTGGGGTACGGAGTTTGGAAGTCTGGGTGCAATGATGGATCTTGGGCAAAGCTATCCGGAGGATATGATCGTCTTAAAGAAAAAAATATTCCCAGGAATATGGGGATCCGTAGATTATAGAGGAAAAATATACGGCATACCTTTTGATATGACAGAACAGGTATTGTATTACAGGAATGACATAGTCAAAAGGCCGCCGGAGACTTGGTTTGCGCTTACAGAGCTTTTAAAGGAATTAAGTAAAGAAGGCAAAGGCATGCTTTTTGACTGGGGTTCTTTAAACTGGATTGGATATTCCGCGTATCTGTGGCAGGCGGGGGGAGATTTCTACGATGCAAGCTATTCAACGTGCACGCTGGACACCGAGGAAGCCAGGCGCGCCATGGAATTCTTCGCGAAACTCTACAAAGAACTCGGCGTTCCAAAAACGCAAATACCGATTGAGCAGGGCATGAGGACAGGCGATTTTCCTCTGGCGATATCGGGAAACTGGAAGATAGTCAGCCTTACAATAGGAGCGCCTGAGATAAATGGAAAATGGAGCATTGCAACACTACCAAAAGGCCCATCAGGTAAAGGAACTGCTTTTATGGGTGGAAGGATAATGGGAATTTTTTCACAATCCCGGATGAAAGACGAGGCATGGCAGTTTATTAAATTTTTATTTAAACCCGAAAATCAGGTAACTCTCTACAGAAAGGCCTGGGAAACCCAGGATGCGTATCTTCCACCCAATACTGATACGTGGGAGTTATTGCCAATGCAGGAAGATTTTAAGGAAGTACTAAGAACCCAGGCGCTGGATGCGCAAGGCCCACCACCTGTTTTATCATGGGATGACAGCACAATGTTCATTGACCAGGCAATACAGAGAGTTGTCTTAACTAATAAAAATGCTAAAGAGGCGCTGGAGCAAGCAACCGCTCTGGTAAACGCTGAATTAAATAAGAGAAGGTAATTTTCTTACAAATGATGTGGCCCTTGATTACAGTGATTTTTTCCGCCAGAGGCGGATCTGCCTTTGGCAGAAAAAGAGATTACAGCGATTCCCACGCCCAGAAGCAATCACTGCAATCTTTTTTTAATCGCTGTAATCATAATTTTGTGACGCCCTAAAAGCAAAAGCACAAAATTCTCGCAAGGTATTTGCTTTCGGAACTGTTTCCCGGTTGCATCTACAGCCATACCCAAAACTACTACAAAACTAGGATTGTCCGGCTTTCGGGGATATGTCTTCCTTTTTCACTATGAAGTCCTTATATATATCCTTTTTATACCATTCCTTTATACACTCTGCAGCTGGCTTATTCTGAGGCGTAAAACTTCTATTATCTGTTCCGCCGGAACCATGGTAGGTGTTCCAGTTCCACCAATAGACCCCGAAGAACCACTCTTTATCCCAGAAGGTCTCCATAACCGCCTTATAACAATTGGCCTGAAGCTCGGGATTAGGCGTGCTTTGTCTATTCTCTTCCCACGGCTTCACGGCTGCGGTATTGACGCTCGCATATCCGCATTCGGTGAACACAACGGGCTTTTTGACTTTGGCCACCCACTCCTCTATATCTTTAATCCATTTTTCCCAACCCTGTTTAAGTTCCTCATAATCGGGGGTTCCTTTGTTGGCTAGGGGAAAATATGCGTCTATCCCGGCATAATCGAGCGCGTCCCAGAATTTGACGTTAGCATACTCATCCCAGTTCGCCGCATACATAATCTCTCCTTTAAATACTTTTCTTACCTCAGGTATGACCTGCTCTTTCCACATCCGGGTCATTGTGGCCGCCCACGATAGCTCCGTACCTATGCAAAAGAATTCCACGTTCTCCGATTGGGCTATCTTCGCGTAATGGACTATGAACTTGGTATAGTTATCAAACCACTCTTTCCATTTATCATCGGAATAGAACCCGATATCCGAACGTGAATTACCATCATCGGATATGAGGTCGATATGGGGCTTAAGCATTACGAGCATCCCCTCTACATGCGCTTTACGTATAGCGTGTCTCAGGCTCTGGTCTGACGGTGTGCGATTATTTTTTTCTATCTCAGTGGAGTTAAAATGTTTTTGGTACCATGTCGGAACGATGGAAACGCACTTCACGCCTATCTGGGCCATGAACCTTATCGATTTGTCTGATGCGGAACTCGCAAAACCGTTCTCGGACCATGTCACATAACTCATGCCTTTGTGGAAAATCGGATAAACTATAGAAGCTTCCGTTCTGCGGTCCGCCGTAAGAGATGCTATTGCCAGGAAAACGGCTACGGCTGTGATCTGAAATTTGAACGCCCCTGATGTCGCCTTCATATTTTGCCCCCTTTTTCTATGTTGTCATCTCCGCCATTTTGAAAACTACGTTTTCAAAATGGCGAGATCTCTCAAATCCGCCGCCAAAGCGCGGCGGATGGAGGATCCGCCATCCGATGGAAAGTGGGCAAAAAAATAGCCGGGCAAACCCGGCTATAGGAACTCATTCATTTCGGCAACCCGGCTGCCATATTCCCTTAATCGGGAAATTAGGCCCGTGGCTTTGCCCCGAACGAAGTTACATCCTCAGAACTTCATCGGGGTCCCGAAGTAAAACTTCTAAGAAGTTTCTACATTCGGGACGTGCCCATCCTTTCGAATGGTTTGCTATTATCGTCTGAATATCATCTATACTTCAAAGAACTATACGTATTATATGTAAGCTTACCCTATATTTACAGTAGAAGCAATAGTTTAAATCTGGCTTTTTTATTTTTAACCGACAACCCACTATTATTTTGCCCGCTTTCTAAAACCCTTTATTGACAAATATTTCTGAAAGTGATATACTTCCCACTATTCACATAAAGTCTAATGGATAAATGTACGGAAGGAATAGGAGCGCACTTAAAATGAACCCTTCGACAGACTCAGGGTTCATCCTGAGCGACGAAGGAGTTAAAGGGTAAGGAGTCGAAGGATGAAGAGAAAAATTCTCTTTATTTCTGATTTTGACAAGACACTTTCCACAGGGGATGTAGGGTATATACTAAGCGCAAAGTTGGGAGTACCCGCTCAAGCATTCGACCGGAAGATCGAAGAAATACAGCGCAGAAACATCGTACAGCTTGGTGGAGAACTCGCGCATTTGATAACCCGGGATCCTGATTATTTTGGGAAAGTAAGCAAAGACCTTCTTTATGAAGTAGGAAAAGAGATCAAGCTGAAAAAAGGGGTTCCCGAACTAATGAATATCTTGACCGGTGGAATTGACAATTACAGTTTCAGCCCGTATATAGTATCTGCAGCGCCTAAAGAGTGTATTGAGAAAGCAGTAGAACGCGTCTTCCCTGTTGAAAATATCTACGGCACAAATTTTATTTATAAAAATGGCATCGTCCAGGATGTTGAAAGGACTAATGCCGGGCATGCGAAAGTAGCCACTCTCGACATGTTAAAGCTGAAAGAGAACGTTCCCAGGAATGCCATAGTATATGTAGGAGATGGTTCAAGCGATGTCCATGTAATGTTACACGTTTTGTCCTACAGTGGTTATACAATAACCGTTTCTCCGGCACCTTATATGGGACACATCTGTCGGAGAAGCGTAATATCTGATAATGTCCTTTCTGTCTTAGTACCTATTCTTGAAGATATGTTAAAATACGATCAAGAAAAAGTCCGGGCATACTTTGAAGGTAGGGGACATCCAATTTTAGAATGGAATAGAGCTGATACAGAGTGGTTAGATATTGCTTAACAAAAATGAAAATGGTAGTGTGAATTCTGTCTTCTTAATAGGCTGTCACGAAACTAATTTTAGCCTGTGATTACAGTGATTTTTTCCGCCAGAGGCGGATCTGCCTTTGGCAGAAAAAGAGATTACAGCGATTCCCTCGTCCAGAAGCAATCACTGAAATCTTTTCTTTAATCGCTGTAATCATAATTTCGTGATACCCTATATTCTTAAGATTGGGGGGGGGGTAGACGTGAATAAGAGCATGTATCCTATATGCAAGCGGTATGAAGGGAATCCTATTTTGACAGGTAAGGATTTTCCGCCTGAGGCCGATATCAAATATGTTTTTAATTCCGGCATCGTGAAATACAATGATATTTATATGATGGTTTGCCGGGTGGAGAATTCCGCTTTGTTTGACCGTCTTTGGATCGCGGAAAGCGCGGATGGGTTTAATTTTAAGCCGCGGCCAAAGCCGGTGGATATGCCCTATGATAATCCGAAGTTTAAGAAGTATGCCGAATCCATGATTTATGATCCGCGAGTGACAAAAATCGGGGATGTATATTATATGGTCCATGCCGCGCACTCTGGCCACACCTGTCGCCTCAGTCTGATGAAGACAGAGGACTTTAAGCAATTTCAATGGATGGGGTTTATTTCTGAAACAGATAACCGCAACGGGGTGCTTTTTCCGGAGAAGATCAACGGATTGTACGCGCGCCTTGACCGGCCCAATACCGGGGCCAGTACCGGGGATATCTGGGTGTCTTATTCTCCGGATTTACTCTTTTGGGGAAAGAGTGAATGCGTGTTTAGGACCTGGGAGGGAATTCGCTGGGCCTGGACAAAGGTCGGGCCGGGAGCCACCCCTATTAAAACACCCGAAGGGTGGCTAAATATTTTTCACGGAGTGCGTACTCAATGCAAGGCGCATTTTGTTTATCAATTGGGTGTTTGTCTTTTGGATTTGGAGGATCCGTCAAAAGTCAAGGCTATGGCTGAAGATGCAATCTTGATTCCTGAGGAGCAATACGAGCTTGTGGGACAGACTCCGAGCGTCGTGTTTACCTGCGGGGCTGTAGTGGAGGACAACGGCGAGATTAAGCTTTATTACGGCGGCGCTGATACGGTTCAATGCTTAGCTACCACAAGCATAGAGCGGCTTATCGAGGCATGTTATACCGGAAAGAGGTATCACGGTCTTCGTTAGGTTCATTTTGTAAAAAAGCTGTCACAAAACTGATTTTAACCTGTGATTACAGTGATTTTTTCCGCCAGAGGCGGATCTGCCTTCGGCAGAAAAAGAGATTACAGCAATTACACCGTCCAGGGGTAATCACTGCAATCTTTTCTTTAATCGCTGTAGTCATGATTTTGTGACGCCCTGTTTTGCAAAGAGGAGAAAGGAGAAAACATAATGCAAGAAGCTAATGTTTTTAATGGTAAGAAACCTCTGCGTGATCGTCTTCCGATTCCCATAAAGATGGCCTATAGCCTTGGCACGGCAGTTGATATGTGGGGTCTCTGGATGTACGCGTCTGTTGCTTTTGCGGTTTTTAACATGTATCTGGGTGTTCCGCCGTGGCTGGTGGGTTTGGCCCTTACATTGATACGAGTCTGGGATGCCGTTGTCGATCCTCTGGTGGGGTGGCTGTCCGATAATTTGCGTTCCAAATACGGCCGCCGGCGCCCTTTTATTCTGATCGCCGGTATTTTAAGCGGACTGATGCTCCCGATCTTGTTTTTGGTGTCGCCGTCCTGGGTGGAGATAGAATTCCTCGGCGTGTCCGCGGTGTTTTGGTACATGATACTGTCCAACATTGTTTATATTCCCATAATCAGCGCTTTTACCGTGCCTTACTACAGTTTGGGCGCGGAAATGTCGCCTGATTATGAAGAGCGCACCTCTATTATGTCCTATCGCAGCGTGGCCCAAAAGATCTCAGAATTGGGCAATTTTTATGCTTTGCGGTTTACGAACCTCGCCTGGTTTCTTATTCCGGGAACCGGACAAAAGAATACTCTCCTGGGACTGCGGGTGTACACATCAATATTTGGTGTGATAATGGCTATTTTTGCCGTAATCATTTTCTTTAGAGTTAAAGAGCGCTACTATGAGAAAGTGGTGGTGAAGGTTAAAGAGAAAATTTCCATTCTGAGCGGCTTTGGTGAGACCCTTAGGTGTAAGCCGTTCCGTCAGATGATGGTTATGGGCGGCGCCTTTACTTTGGGCACGAGCATGGTGGGCTCACTCGGTTACTACGCCACGGTTTTTTATGTAGCCGGCGGCGACAAGATTATCGGAGATAATTGGCAATTTTGGATGGGCGTGGCTTTTATGCTGGGCGGCCTTATGGGGGTTCCGCTGCATGCGATTTTGGCGCATCGGATCGGCAAACGCGAGGCGGCAGTGGTAGCCTGCTGCATAGGCATATGTGGTTACGGCGGTTCCTGGTTTTTGTATACGCCGGCGATTATCTGGCTGCAAACAATCGCGTCGTGTTTAATGGGAATGTGCGCGGCTTCTCTCTGGATGCTGCATAGTTCCATAGGCGCCGACATTATTGACTACGATGAGCTCAAAACGCATGAAAGAAGAGAAGGTTCTTTTACCGCCTGCGCTTCCTATATCCTTAAACTGGGAAATTCATTAGGGTATTACTTTTCCGGTCTTATTTTGACATGGGTGGGTTTTACCTGGAAACTTAAGGTGCAGGCCCCTGAGACCATACTCGGGATTCGCGCGAGCCTTGCTTCTTTGCCGATCGCGGGCCTGATCGTCGCTATTATTTTTGTTTTGCGCGTGCCGCTCACAAAACAAAAAACCGAGGAAATCCGCAGGAGCCTCGAAGCGCGCAGAGGCACGGTGTAAGTAGCTGCT
>Ga0154667_173_pt7 | contig 15900 bp, 15 predicted proteins | sample Rifle2008BG13ft_FD_116096 | JGI IMG/M metagenome (GOLD analysis project Ga0154667, IMG submission 116096) | Omnitrophica bacterium RBG_13_46_9 | reverse complement strand
CTCGGGATCCAGCACGCCTTTTAGAGCATTAAAAAATTCTTTTCGCGCATCAACCAGCTCCGTGTCTATTCCCAATTTTTTAAACAATGATACGATCCTCTGGGGCTCACCCGCCCTCATCAGGCCATTTTCGATAAAATATGTCTTTAGCCTCGATCCTAATGCCTTATGGGCCAGCATGGTAACAGCTGAAGAATCTACTCCGCCGGACAGAGCGTTAACGGCAAGACCGTTTCCGACGCTTGCAGCGATTTCGTCTATTTTCTGTCTGATAAACTCCTTGGGCCGTAATTCTTCCGACCGTATCTCCTTGATTTTCATACCTACTATCCCTCCTTATCTACTTTGACAATATCCCTGACAACTTCCTCTTGATATTTGCCGCATCTTCCCCTTGCTGAAATGAGACTTTTGCGATAACGCGGGCGCCCTTTGTCTGGAGGACTTTTTCCATGATTTCCAGCGCTTTTTCCTTACCTGCGCCGCTTCCGTAAGTCACGAAACACACCGCCGTTTTTCCCTCTAATGAACCGCAATTGTCCAGATAGGTATTTACAGCGGGCGCGGGCTTAAACGCCCAGACAGGGCTTCCTAAAAAAATCCTATCGAAATCCTTGAGGTCCAAAAGCGTCCGATAAAGAGCCGGTTTGCTATCAAAAAAAGCCTCTTTGCATTGAATCAGAAAGTTGGTGGCTTCTTTTAAAGGCCTTATCCTTACAATAACAACCTCATCTCCCATCTCCTTCAAAATATTATCTATGACCTGTGTTACGTGGTGCGTATTGCCTGTGTAGGAATAATAGATTATGGCTGTTTTCATTTTCCCCCTTCCTCCGCTTTTGCCCTATCTATATACTGCGTAGTTTCGGGATCGATTTCAATCAGATCCCCTTCCTTTATGAACTGAGGCACATCGATCTCGATTCCATTTTCCAAACGCACTTTTTTATACACGCTGCTTCCGTCATGGATCGCCTGAGGCGCCTGCGATACCTTCAGTTTTATTCTCGAAGGAAAATCGATGTCCACCGGCGCATCATTGAAAAACCGCACGTTGAAGCTGTCTCCTTCTTTCAAAAACAAAGACCTGTTTCCAAATATGCCTCTGGGCATTGCGAACTGCTCAAAAGTCTCATCATCCATAAAATATATATTTTCATTATCAGAGTACGTATATTGGGCTTTTTTGTGTGGGGGGGTTATGTCCTCGACCTTTTCGTCGGGATGAAAGACCTTTTCTTGAAATTTGCCTTCAGGTATGCTTTTCATGGAAACTTTTACCTGTTTTTCAGCTTTTGCCGTGCCGCTGAAAGAAGCGGAAAGAACCTTATACAATTCGTTATGGATAAGAATTATATTTCCGACCTGTATTTTAGCGGCTTCTTTCATAGTTGGGCCTCGCTTTTTCGATTAGGCAAAAGTCTAGCCTAAGCTGGGTTTGGTCCCTAAAAGCATCGCCTCTTTTACGGAATCCGCCACGTCTTTTCCAGCAAGTATCTCTGCCAGCTTAATGCCAAAAAGGCAAGCCGTGCCCGGTCCTCTGCTTGTTATAACGTTCTTATCCACAACCACGGCTTCATCAGAAAAAGTCACCTCAGACGAAAACATATCCTCCATACCTGGATAGCACGTGGCCTTCTTTCCGTTAAGAATGCCCGTTGGAGCCAGGACCACAGCGGGAGACGCGCAAATCGCCGCTATGATCTTCTTCTTTCCGTGCATTTCCTTTATAATGGTCTTCACTTTCTCGGATTTTGAGAGATTTTTCGCGCCGAGAGAGCCGCCGGGGAATACCACAACCTCAAACTCCCCGTTCAGTTTGTCCAGCTCTGAATCCGCTAAAATTTTTACTCCGCGTGCGCTGGTTACTTCTCGCGCGGAAAGGCCGGCCAGCATGACATCTATTCCCGCTCTCCTTAAAATGTCCGCAGGGCCCATCGCCTCGATTTCCTCAAAGCCGTCTGCCAGAATAATCAGGACTCTTCTCTGCGTCATGTTCTGCCACTCTTTTATCTAAAATTATACCTCTAAAAATCGATGGGCTCAACCTTTTCTTGAACGAAGTTTTTCAGTTCTTACGGTTGAAAGGATATAAGCGAATTTGAAATAGATTTGCTCGGATACCGAAACAAAGACAGCGTGCTGATCCGGTTCAGCCACCCCTTCTATCAAGCCTCGAGTCGCATCTTTTTCCTTTTTTGATTTTTATATTAGCTCTGGAAAAGGCCTTCGGTTTTATCTGCGTCAGCTTATACTGTCTGTTGTCCGTTCTTTTCATGTATGGGTCCTGTCTGATAAGGGATCATGCGCTTTTTCAAATAATACCCGAAAGCTTGAGGGCGCATATGGTCTTCGCGTCTACGATTTCCCGTGACGATAGAAGTTTTCCTATCTCTTTGCCGGTAAATACGCTTAAGCTTATTATCTCGTCGTCCTGCTGTTCGGTTTCAACTTTTTTTAATTTATGCGCCCTGAATATAATTATTTTTTCGGTAGTATAACCCGGGGCTGGATATATAAGGCCTATTTTCTTCCAAACCTTCGCGCTGTAACCTATCTCCTCTCTTAGCTCCCTTTTCGCGCATCCAAGAGGCGGCTCGCCTTTTCCGAGGGTCCCCGCAGGAAGCTCCCATACGTACGAATGGATCACGGGCCTGTATTGCTTTATAAGCACTATTTTGTCGCCGCTTAAAAACGGCACGATTAAAACGGCGCCGGGATGCTTTACTACTTCTAAATCCACAAGGCAGCCGTTCGGGAATCTGTGTCTTTCAACACATAGGTCAAATAATTTCCCGCCGAATACCATCTTCTTAGTCAATCTTCCCATTTTTTATTGCGTTCAAATAGGCTAGGATAAACCGTCTAAAAAATACTTTATTTCATTCATGAGCCGTTCTTCCGAGTCAAAAAAAGCCGTGTTGTGCGATCCTTTTATCTTAATGAATTTTTTCGGAGGTTCTGCGGCATTAAACAGCTTCTCACCCATGTAAAACGGCACGATCTCATCGCCCGTGCTGTGAATAATCAGTTTCGGGCAACTGATATTTTTTATTTTGGAAACGGAATCGAATTTACTCGTAATCACAAAAGAAGGGACAAACGGATACACTATGTGTGTCATATCTTTAATCGACGTAAAAGCCTCTTCCGTGATCAACGCCCCTGTATTCTTTTTCGCTGCCAGATCGACAGCAACGGCTCCGCCGAGAGACTCACCGTAAAGAATAACGCTGTCACCTGCCACGGCGCGTTCCTTGATAAGATAGCCATAAGCCGCTTCCGCGTCTTTATATAGACCTGATTCGCAAGGCCTGCCCTCGCTCTTGCCGTAACCGCGATAATCGAATATCAGCACGCTAAGTCCCAGGTCATGAATACGTGCGAGCTTTTCCAATCTATGGCTGATGTTACCGCCGTTTCCGTGACAGAAAAGAACCGTGAATTTAGCATTATCCTTAGGTATAAACCAGCCGTGTAGTTTTTTATTGTCGGCGCTTCTGAAATAAACCTCTTCGAAAGCCAATCCTGCCGATCCTGGGTCGCCGTCGATCGCCTTCATGGGAAAATAGATATTGCGCCGCTCGACATATCTGGCCCATATAGCGAAAAATACGCCGAAGGCGCAGAGCCACAAAAATAACTTCATTGTGTCGCCTTTAATAAGACAGGGCCCTGCAGGGTCCGGGAGCTCATATTGGATACCCCGCCAGAGATCTGTGCGGTTTTTTATATACCCTATCCGAATCCTTGTCTCATGCCGACTTCGGGCAGAAACAGCGGATAAGCAATGTTACAAGGTTATTTATTATACACTTAAAAGCGAGCCGTCTCAAGGTTTATCGTAAAAGTTCGCATTATATTTTAACATGATTACAGAGATCATGGATATACTCAAAAGAGACTACGGCAATTGAGACTTAAATCTCCGTAATCTGGATTGCATCTTTTAGAAGCAAAGAATCACCGTAATCATTCTTTGATTTTAAGGGGATTGCAGAGATTTGAAAAAGATTACAGCGATTAAATTCTAAATCTCTGTAATCTATATTGCTTTTTTTAGAATCAAAAAAATCGCTATAATCATTCCTTAAAAAAAGTTGAGGATAGCAGGTAGGTAATATATTTTTATTAGTTTTTTATTTTAAAATATCGATAACTATGATATAATTTTTTTAAAAGGAGGTTTGATCATGAAATTTAACGGAAATTTATTGGTCATAGGTTGCGGCTCTGTCTCTCAATGCGCCATTCCGCTGGTACTTGAACTCATTGAAATGTCCCCGGAAAAAATTACTATTATGGATTTTGTCGACAATCGTTCGCGCGTCAAAGACGCCCTCGACAGAGGCGTAAAATATGTTTTCGATAGGGTGACTCCCGATAATTACACTAAACTTCTTGCAAAATATGTAGGCCCTGGTGACATGATAATAGATCTTGCCTGGAATATAGAGGCCGAAGCTATACTCGATTGGTGCCGCGATAACCGCGTTTTATATGCAAATACCTCGATCGAAGAATGGGATCCATACAAAGATTCTAACCGTAACGATCCGACCCGATACACATTGTATGCCAGACACATGCAACTTCGCAATATGCTGGACAGATGGGGAGATAATAATGGCACCACGGCTATTGTCGATCATGGCGCTAACCCCGGTCTGGTATCGCACTTCACGAAATACGCGCTTCGGGATATCGCCAAAAAGATTTTGAGTGAAAAACCTTCCGACCCGCGAGTGGACCAGCTTCAAGGACTGCTGCAGGAAAAAAATTTCGCGAAGCTGGCTCAGATAACGGGTGTAAAAACTATTCACATAAGCGAAAGAGACATGCAAATCACAGACAAGCCCAAAGAGGTAGATGAGTTTGTAAATACATGGAGCATCGAAGGCTTCTTCGAAGAAGGTGTCGCCCCTGCGGAGCTGGGTTGGGGAACGCATGAATATTATATTCCTCTCAACGCTCATTTTCACAAGGTCGGCCCCCAAAATCAGATCTGTCTCTCTTCGATAGGCATGAAGACATGGGTGCGATCCTGGGTGCCCTGCGGTGAGATTACCGGCATGGTCATCCGTCACGGGGAGGCGTTCAGCATTTCAGACCGTCTTACGGTCTGGGAAGACGGAAAAGCCGTTTACAGGCCTACCGTTCACTACGCGTACAGGCCGTCTGACGCCGCCATTAACTCCATGCAGGAACTTGAGATGAGACAATTCAAACTTCAGGAAAAACAGAGAATAATGAGCGATGAAATAATAAGCGGCAGGGATGAGCTTGGGGTATTGCTCATGGGGCATGATTTTAAATCTTGGTGGTGCGGAAGTCTGCTCGATATCCATACAGCACGCAAACTCGTTCCACATCAGCAGGCAACTACCCTCCAGGTCGCCATCTCCGTGGTAGCAGCCGCTGTCTGGATGATTAAAAATCCTAAAAGAGGCTTCCTGCTGCCTGATGATCTGGACCATGAGGAGATCCTTCGAATAGCTATACCCTATATAAAACCCTTTGTTTCCAGATCTGTCGACTGGACGCCCTTAAAAAATCTAAATACGAAATTCACTAAATTTGATATACCCAGGCCGAAAGACGAGGATGTCTGGCAATTTACCACGTTCCTCGTCGATTCAAGGGAGAGATTGAATGCCCGTGACGCCCGTACAATACAGCCTAAAACCGCCGAAGTCGAAGTCCAAATATAACGGGAACGGCTCCGATAATACAGTCTACAGCGTTGAAACGCTCATAAGAGCGATGCTAAAAAAGCATCACACGCCTTTAATGATAATAAGGCGTTCAATACTCGAAAAACAATATAAGCGTTTCCGCAAACATCTGCCTGACGTCACCCCTTTCTATGCCATAAAGGCCAATTCCCATCCCAAAATAATCAAAACATTTATTAAGTTCGGGTCCGGTTTTGACGTAGCCAGCGGTGCCGAGATGAAGCGTGTCTTAGAACTGGGTGCGGCCCCTTCAAAAATTATTTTTGCCAACACTATCAAGACGCCCGAAGACATCACCTTTGCCCGAAGGCACAAAGTCAAACTTATGACCTTTGACAACGAACCGGAATTATACAAGATCGCCAAGTATTATCCCGGCGCGCATGTGCTTGTCCGCATTAAAGTCGCGAACATCGGAAGCATAGTGGAGCTTTCCCTTAAATTCGGGGTAGATCCGGACCAGGCGTTTTTTCTCTTGCGCAAGGCAAAGGCGCTTGGGTTATCGCCGGTGGGCGTAAGTTTTCACGTGGGTTCGCAATCCACCAATGTCGAAAATTATCTGCAGGCCCTGGAGATTTCGGCAGGTATTTTAAAAGAAGCGAAAGAAAAGGGGTTGCAACTTAAGATCGTGGATATCGGCGGCGGTTTCCCCATTCAGCATTTCGACAATGAGATAGGTGTAAATTTTGAAAGAATGGCTTCCCAGATAAGGCGCGTAATAAAGACACTGTTTGACAAGAATATCAAATTCATAGCCGAGCCGGGAAGATTTTTAGTAGGGCCTGCCGGAATCCTTGTTACCCAGGTCATAGGAAGGACTTTTCGCAACAATAAAAATTATTACTATCTTAACGACGGTGTTTACGCTGATTTTTCCGGTATGATATTTGACCACTGCAGGTATGAGTTCAAGACATTGCGGCGCGGCCAGAAATTTTTGAGCGCTCTCGCCGGGCCTACCTGCGATTCCTTCGATACCCTTTCCGATAACTGCGAGATAGCCGAGCTTTATGTAGGCGACTCGGTCTATGTGAAAAATATCGGCGCTTATTCGTGCGCAAGCGCAACCGCAGGCTTCAACGGTTTCCCGCCAGCAAAGATCGTCATGGTCTAAAATCAGCGTCTAGCGGTTAGCGTCTAGCGATTAGTAATTATAAATACCAGACTATAAAGCACTCACTCTAGGCGTTAAGCTAGACGCTAGTTGTTTCCTTCGAGAAAAATCTTCAAACAGATCCGCCTCGCCTGCTTTGCAGGCAGGGCGGAAGACGCTAGATATTATGCCGGGGGGTATTCGGAAGGAAGTTTTGTCGGTTTTATTCTGTCATATCTAAGCAATGTTACAATGAGATAGCTCACAAAGGCAACTGCCCCGCCATATGCCGCAGCTTTGTAGAAAATAGGGTCGGATATCTCCTGAAAGTTGCCCGTATTCAAGAATATATAACCCAGCCAAGTCGCTGTCCCGGATACCATGGAAACCCAGGCAGCGAGCTTATTTGCTTTTTTCCAATATAGCGCCGCGGTAACCGGGACAAATATCCCGACAAAAAGAGTGGCCCAGGAATTCACCATGAGATGGTATATCTGTTTCACGCGGATAGCCACACCCACGGAAATAACTGCCACAATTACTGTTGTGACTCTAGCCAACGGCAACAGATTTTTTCTCTTTACTCTCGGAAAAATCTTCAGAATAACGTTATTTGTCATAAGAGAAGTGGCGGCAAGAAGAGAGCTATCAGCCGAGCTCATGATGGCCGAGATAAGAGCCCCCATAAAAAGCATCAAAAGAAAAGGCGGCAGAAACTCTATTGCAAGATTAGGCATTACATGCTCCGGGTCTTCCAGGCCGGGCATAATCAACCTCCCGGCAAGCCCAAGCATTATGGGAATCGTGCCTACCATAATATAACAAACGCCTGCGGTGATGGCGCTGTATTTAGCTATTTTTTCATTTTTGCTCGCCAAAGACCTCTGAATAAGGTCCTGCCCCACTATGCATCCCAAGCCCATCAACGTCCACTGGCCGATATATGAGACCCAGCCGCTATAACCCGGTTTTGGAGGAATAATATGCCAGAACTCCCGTGGCGTGGACATGATAAGCGCCCCCTAAACCGCCTACCTTATTTAAAACTACGGGAAAAATAATGAATAACCCCAAGACCAATATCGTGACTTGTATGAAATCCGTAATTGTCACCGCCCACATGCCGCCTGCAAACGTATATACCAAAACGATGATGCCTCCCAATATGATGCCCAATGTCGGGTCTATTCCGGTAAGGATATACATTATATAACCAAGAGCAACCATTTGGCTGCCCAACCAACCTATATAAACCGGGATCATCAGAATAGACGCAAAGATCTCTGAATTCCTGCTGTAATATTTACCGAATATATCGGTAACCGTCAAAAGCTTCAGTCTTCTTAAAAATCCGACATAAAAAAATCCCGCTAGTATCAGAGAAACGCCTGCCGCAAAGGGATCGGATATTACTCCCAGGAAGCCGCGCGAATACGCCGTCCCCGAAGCGCCCATGCAGGAGCCGGCGCCAAACCACGTTGCGAAAAGCGTCGCCAACGCGAGATAGAAAGGCAACCTGCGGCCGGCTACGAGAAAATCCGCCAGGTTCTTTATCCGCTTGCTCGACCAATACCCCACAGCCAGCATGCCAAGCATGTATATGGAAACACCCAGTAAAATCATTCCGCTCATATTCCCGCCTAGAATTCAGAGTTTTTATTTATTATACACAATATAATATTTAAATGGCAATTGTTTTGAGAAAATTTTTTGAGTCGGCGTGAAGCTCCACCGCCTTACAGCGGTGGCTTCTCTTTTTACAGGGTTCCGCTCTATCGGTGGAGCGGAACCCTGAACCGAAAGCCATTCATCCGCGCCCTTACAGGCGTGGCTTTCTGGTTCATGGGTAAACCATGTGCCGGGACGGGTTGGTGTAAAATAGATGCCCCACGGCGTTACAGCCGTGGGGCATCTACTATTAATTTGTCGCGGGCGGGATCCCGCTAATCGGCGGAATTACCGGTGCGGTAAAATTTCAATACTTCATCCAGACATCCGGCTTGCCGTCCCCGTTAGAATCTCTTTTGCTCTCTGTCGGCTTGCCGTCTGTATAAGTTATCCACTCGTTTATCGCGCCATCACCTGTCGTATCCGCTTCTATTCTAACCAGTTGCCCGTTCTCATCATAGTGCTCGATGCGGTCTATGCTACCGTCATAGTTAGAATCCACCTCGACCTTCTGCGGAAAAACCTTTTCTTCCTTCGCGCTGTCCTGAGCGCTGCAATGAAACGTAAAACCAAAACAAATAAGAACTGCACATAACACCACCGCGATTCTCATATGACCTCCTTTATTCTTTATTTGTGCCGGCCCGCCTTTTACAAGAACCTCATTAGCAATTTTCTGGCTTTATAGCGACAGTATAAATATACCTGCTAATATAGACATTTGCAAGGATATATTTACGGTTCTCCCGCTCTAAATAATATTAAGCCTGTTCTGGTAGCGCTCCATCTCCTTTATGATCTTATTCATCATGCAAACCGCCTTATATGGGTACTTGCCCACCGCTGTTTCACCGGAAAGCATAAGATGAGTAGCGCCGTCCAGGATGGCATTTGCCACATCGCTGACCTCTGCTCTTGTCGGGAAAGGCTCTTCGGTCATGCTATCAAGCATCTGGGTCGCCACGACAACGGGCTTATTTTTTAGACGGCACATTTTGACAATCTCTTTCTGGATCGCGGGAACCTTATAAACAGGAACGCAGATGCCGAGGTCACCTCTTGCGACAATTATACCGTCTGCCTCATCGATTATCTCCTCTATGTCTGCGAGGGCCTGCCTGCTTTCCACTTTGGCGAAAATTTTACATTGTTCGTGTTTAGGTTTGACGATATTCTTTAGCATCCTTATATCCCTGGCATCCCTGACAAACGACTGGGCTATGTAATCGAACTTATGTTCTATCCCCAATTTTAAATCCTGCCTGTCTTTCTGCGTCAACGATTCAAAATCCAATTCCGCTGTCGGAATATTTATGCCCTTATGCTCTGTTAATAATCCGCCTACGCGCACCTTTACTTTTAGACTTTTCCTGTCGATACCCTTCACCTCAAGCACGATCTTGCCGTCATCGATAAAAATCAATGTATTTTTCTTTATTCCTTTCAATGAACCTTTATAATCAAAGGAAACCGCTTTTTCGTCCCCTATGATATCTTCTTGCGTAAGGTGAAATCGGGCTCTTTTTTTTAACTGAAGCGGCCGCGATAATCTGCCGACTCTTATACGATAGCCCTCCAGGTCCTGCATTATCTTTACCGCCCGTCTCATATTTTTATTTAGCATATTTATGCGCCTGGCTCTTTCCAGATGCTCGATATGCGTGCCATGCGAAAAATTCAGGCGCACTATATCTAGCCCGCCTGTAAACATCTTTCGCAAGACCGTCTCGGAATTGCTAGCCGGACCCAATGTCGCTATAATCTTAGCTTTTGCCATATCATCCCCAATCGTTACTAGTAACGTGCTATTGTTAACACTCTCGTATATAGGAAGGTCCCTTAAGGTTTCTTGATGTTGCTTGATGTTTCTTAAGGTTGCGTTTATGTTGCAAAGGTTTCAGAGGTTGCAGATGTCGCTTATATATGGCGAAATTCGACAGTCGAAATTCGTATAGGACGTGATGTTTAAACCCGGTTTATTGTCCTACTGAAAGGGCGGGGTCGCAATGACGGGCTCGAATCGTCCGTCGTCCGAACGAGCTTGCCCTTAAGCTTGCCGAAGGATGTAAGCAAGCGGTCGTCCTTACGTCCTTCGTAACGAGCAAATAGTTAACTATGAGCCATGAGCTAAGAGCTACCGAGTCAATGTATTTCAATAAGTTTCCATGAGTATCTATAAGTATCAATGTATATCAACTGCTTCATAACGGGCAAATAGTTAGTGTCCCTACCTCGATATCTTCAATATCTGATATTTTAAAATCCCCGCAGGAGCTTGGATCTCGACCGTTTCCTTTACTTTATGTCCTAACAGACCTTTTCCTACAGGTGAAGTCACGGAGATCTTCCCTTGAGAATAATCTGCTTCCAGCTCCGATACGAGAGTATATTCGAGCTCTTCTCCCGAATCCAGATCCTTCAGCTTAACGGTCGCTCCTATTAGCGCCTCGTTTTTAGGGATATTTTCATCATCGAGTATCTGGGCATTGGCCAGCTTCTCTTCCAGCTCAGCGATCCTCTTCTCGTTCATGCCCTGAGCCTCTTTGGCCGCGTCATATTCGGCGTTCTCGCTCAAATCGCCGTGCGCGCGCGCTTTGCCTATATCACTGGATAATTCTCTCCTGCGGACCGTCTTCAGGTATTTAAGCTCTTCTCTAAGTTTCTCGTAGCCTTCAGGGGTCAAATATGTATTCGCCATACATCCAAACTCCTTTTTTTTGTCAATAATTTCTATTTCCCGCTTCGATCTTTTAGGTGATCTTTGCCTTTCCGATGGTACAATAAGTCCGCTCGATTTTTTTAGTGCTGATATATGTTTCGGGAATGGCGAGGGTTGAATATATGCGCTTTTCTCCCTTAAAGCGTATATCCGTCTAGTCGGCGAAACCGGAGGATCTTTTCGTTCACTTACTTTTACCTTCGCTCTTCTTTTGTATCTTTAATCGCCTGAGTTCCTTCTGCTTCTGCCGGGCCGCTGATTTGACTTCAGGGTCATTCGCGTATTGTTTAATCTTTTCGTAAAAAGGTTTTGCTTCTTTATATTTCCCTTGGCTGTAAAGTTCTTCTGCCTGAGTATATAACAAGTCCAGTTCGTTTAGTTTGCCCTGTATCTCTTCGTTTTTCTTGATCTCCGCGAGCTTCTTATCGATATCCTTTATTCGGGCCTGGGCTTTCCTGGCAAGTTTGTCAACGTCATACTGAATATATTTGTCGCTTGCAAACGCTGCTGTTACAAGGGTTATGGTAACATCAAGAATAAATATAATCAATAAAATCTTCCTCATCTCTCCCTCTCTTTTGCGATACGCCGGTATCCGTAAAAACGATCATCGCGCAATATCGGCATGCATCTGCGTTACCGCCCCCAACACCTGTTCGTATAGATCTCTAGCTTCGTCATATCTCCCTTCATTATACAACATTTCCGCATCTTCGAAAAGCAAAACAGTATCTTCCTCTTCTTTCAGTTTTGAATTTATTTCTGTATCAACGTCGAATTTTATCTGCGTAACCACAAGATCTATCTCGCTATAAAGTCTCCTAGCCTCCTCATATCTGGCCTCTTTATAAAAGGTTTCGGCCTGCCTGAACTTTTCGTTTAATTTTGCCTTATCGTCATTTGAGATAAGCTTCATCCTATCTTTTATAAGATTATCTTTGATATCGTCCGCTCTATCCACTCCGAGCCGCCTTATGCCGGGAATCCCTTCTAATTCCGGTTCCAAAAGGGCGAGGGAGCAGTTAAGATACGGCCCATAAGCGGTGTAGTTCTCATCGCAGATCTCATTATCGTCGTAATCTACGAAATTCCAGCCTGCCGCGACGCGCACGCGGTCAAAAAATAGTACCCCTGCCTCCGCCTGAACGCCCTGTTTCGCGGTGCTGGTATTTCTATTGTTGATAACATGGTATACGCCCGCGATATCAAACCAGTCAGTAAATTTATACCGCAAACGCATACTCATGAGGTCCGTCATAGAGTTAGTGGTTATGCGATTCGCGTTTTCACCTACCCATTTGAGGGCGTATCTTGCGTAAAGTTCTATTCTTGACGTAAGGTCGTATATCGCCTCGGCGCTGGCTATGTGCTTTGTAGAATCTGTCACTTCGGTCGTGCCGTTACTATCTTCCTCCTTTGAATATTCATATTTCGCAAGCATGTTGAGCCTGTCATTATCTATCGGCCTATACGCAAAACCTCCCATCAGGCGCTGCAAGAGGTAATTGATATTATTAGCGCTCTTGTCGCGTTCCGTCTGGTATTGGCCGCGGGACAGAAAATACAATGAATCGTTTATGCCGAAACGGGCGTTCCCGTCAAGGTTGTATTCGCTTATGTCGAGCTCGTTGCGCTGTTCGTATTTCGCGCCTACGGTATTAGGGCTGCCTTCCGGCCTGTATTCCGCCGTAACGCTCTGCGAGTTCGCGTCGTACCGCCATTCGCCTGTGGTCTTATCCCTCTCGAGTAGAAAATTTACAAAAAGGTCCTTCGCGACTTGCCACTCTGCGCCGTATCCGATGTTTTCCTCGTTCTTGTCCTTCGAAAACACGACTGAATTGTTTGTCGATAGCGAAAGCTTTTCGGTCAAGGGGACGTTTACATTCTGTCCTATCTTTGTAGTGTCGACCTTTCCTCCCACAAAGCCGTATTCTATGTAGCTATTAAGCCCATTTTCTCCGTCATGCATCAACCCCACGGCGGATATATTCGAATTATATGACAGGTCCTGACCCTTTGTCCTTTCATGACGGAAGTCGTGCCGTCCGTACACAGAATTATGCTCGTCCAGCCGGTAGTCCACTCTAGGAGATATCGTATTTATTATCTGGCGCCAGCGGCCTTTCTCATTTTGTTTTTCATACCGATACTCGGCGCTTCCTATCAGGCTGGGGGTAAATTTAAATCCGCTCTGGACCTTCAGGACAGCGGTTGTGGTATCATGCGAAAGGCTCCTCTCATCGACAAATTCCCGGAAATCATAACCTGTGCCCAAAATATAGCGCTCTTTCTCATAGTATAGGTCTACTTTTGTATTCCTGTCAAAAGTGCGGTTTTCTGTGGAGCGGTCCTTATAGTGGTCTACGATCACCGACATATCCTTTATGGGCTTGACCTCCGCCATGACACCGTATTTCTGTGTTGCGGATTCGGCCACATTGACAGGGTTTGAAAAATGGTTATCGATCTCTGTCGCGTAGAACTGAACACGGGCCTTATCCGCCAAAAGGCGCGTTCTGGTCTCAATACGCCATGCCTTACCCGGTTTATCCAGAAGGTCGTCCGAATACGCGTATTCTCCCGATACCGTGGTGCCGGGGAAAATCTCGGCTGTTCCGTCTATGCCGAAAAGGCGAAGTTTTTCGTAATCTTTCTGCTCCGATATAAACTGGTAACCGGCTTTGAATTTGGGAATAAGCCTGCTTGGGCCGAATTCGCCGAATGTGACCTCAGCCCGTGTCCCCATGATGTAGTGGTCGAGTATCCTTGTCTGTGGGACATATTCATAATCCACAACGATAAATACAGGGTCGCCGTTTTCGTCCCGTGTGGGGACGGGTTTTTTAAAAATTATTTTACCCTGGCTATAATCTATTTCGTAATCCATGTCGAGTGTTTTCGTCTCAGAGGATAGGACCAGATCGGTTCTATTTCTTTCCCTTACCTCTATGCGGACGATTTCCGTATATTCGATTATGGGCTTCCGGCTCAGATAATACGGCCCGGATATTCCTCTGGCGGAGATGATGTCCTCCCGCTTATCCTGGCGGGTTTCCGAGCCGAAGAAATCTATCTTTACGTTTGGATTTCCTTCGGGCAGCTCTTCCTCGAAGTCTTTCGTCTCGAAGTGGGCTTTTATGCCGTGGAGGGTGCGGCCGTATTTGGAGAGTTCTGTCCTTGTAAACTCTTCTGTCGAGTAATTGGCGTACATGGCATAGGTATCCGCCCTTTCGAGCCTTATGTAAAATTTGCCCTGCGAATCCGCCTCGTCATATATCCTGGAATTGTCCCCGTATATAGGATAATATTTTTCGGGGTTTATGTATTCGAAAAGGTGGTCCTGGTAATCTATTTCAGAATCGTAGCGGGCCGTCAACAGATATTTCCCTTTTATCTTTCCTTTTAAATATACTTTCACGCTTCCGTCAGTGTAAAAACTGTTTTTAAAACCCTCGCTTGAGCCGTCTTTCAGGTTCTCTAGATTTCCTTTTGCGGCCATATATCCAAACTGCCCGCCCGCAAGCGGGATCAGCATAAACTGGTTCTCTTTTTTGTCCTTCTGGGCCTGTTTTTCGGCTTCGTCTTCCGGCAGGATCTGCAAAGGTATATTTACTTTTGTCGTTTGCGTCTCATAGACGCGGAAGAATTTGGAAACGCGCGGTATTTCCGGCCTGTATACGGGCTCCTCGCCCCTTACCTCATATTTCTTTTCCTCTGTGCTTTTTTTGTCACTAAAAATATTCTTTTTGATCCAATCTCCCAACGTCCTTCTTTCGATAAGGGCTTCGGCGGGCCTGGATTCTTCGGGCCTGGATATTTTTTCATCCGCGCTTTTGCCTGCGGGTCTCTCCCATTTCTTCAGCGTGGATTCCCTGCTAAGAGGGCCTCCCGGCAACACCCTGGGGTCTACGCGTAATATATGGGTGCCCAGAGACACTTCGGGGATCGAGAATTTGCCGTATTCGTCGGTTATCACCTCTTTACCATCTTCCATTATGATAGACATGTTAGGTATGCCTTCTTCGCCGCTATCCTGTACCCCGTTTCTATTCTTATCATGGAATATTTTTCCCGTAACAAGCTCTTTATCGCAGAAAAGACCTTCTATTATGTCAACTACTGCCGTGGAAGGACCTGCATCCGTCGGAAAACCGCTTGCGGTCCCGGTCGCGTATGCGTAGTTCTTGTTCTTGCCTGTTTTGACATCGGGTCCCACTATCACCCTGTATGTGATTGTCTTTGTCTTTGTCGGCGGACTATGGGACAGCGTCCCGAGCGACCAGGAAGGCGCTTTTTTGTTTGTCGGGTCGTCTAATAATGTAGCGCCGTCTATAGTCGTAGTGCCGGATACATACTTAAAGTCATGCGGCAAAGATGCCGTTACCGTGACGTCTGTAATATTTATCAGATCTGCGGTATCCGGGATAACCAGGTCGGAGTTATTTGTTACGGTTATTGTATAGGTAAGGATGTCGCCGACCGATGCTTCGGTCTTGTTCACTGTTTGCCGTATGGTAAGATATTGCGCCTTATTGGGATCGGAGGTGCTTTCGGAATCCAGGGGATTCATGGGAACGTCCCACCGGCCCGAGCCTGAATAAATGCGGAAGGGTTGGCCCTGATAATCTTCATACCCTTCTTTTGTGACAGTGAGGTAATAAATACCCGCGGCAACGTCGAAATTG
>Ga0154667_118_pt1 | contig 16179 bp, 9 predicted proteins | sample Rifle2008BG13ft_FD_116096 | JGI IMG/M metagenome (GOLD analysis project Ga0154667, IMG submission 116096) | Omnitrophica bacterium RBG_13_46_9 | reverse complement strand
GATTTTGGGCTATTTGTGATGTGGCGTAAGAAATCTTTAAAGTTGAACATGGATTTTACCCTCTCATAATAAATAGTTCCGCATTACATATGCCCGGATGTAACATTATGCGCGAATCTGCGGCCCTACTCATATCGCTTACTTTATTCTTCCCTATTTAAATTCTCATATGCCTGTATAATCTTCTGCACCAGCTCGTGTCTTACGACATCTTCGCCTTTTAAATAAACGAATTTTATGCCTTCAATACCTCCAAGGATAGACTGGACCTCTATTAGACCCGATACCATTCTCTTAGGTAAATCGCTTTGGGTTATATCCCCCGTGATGACCGTTTTTGAATCAAATCCCAGACGGGTAAGAAACATCTTCATCTGTTCCGGTGTAGAATTCTGGGCTTCGTCCAATATTACGAAAGAATCATTTAATGTCCTGCCCCTCATATAAGCCAGAGGAACAACCTCTATAATGCCTTTTTGGATGTATTCATGTATCATGCTGCTTTCCACCATATCGTATAGGGCATCGTAAAGCGGTCTAAGATAAGGGGTTACCTTTTCATTCAAATCTCCGGGAAGATATCCGAGGCTCTCTCCGGCTTCTACGGCCGGCCTTGCCAGTATAATCCTGCTTACTATCTTCTTCTTCAGGGCGTTGACAGCCATAGCCATAGCAAGATATGTCTTACCCGTGCCCGCCGGGCCTATGCAGAACACAATGTCGTACTTACGAATAGCGTCAATATATTCTTTTTGGCCACTGCTTTTAGGTATGATATAAAGCCTTTTGGAGGATATCTCTATCCTGTCTAAATAGATGTCGTGCAATCTGACCTTTTTATCTTCCCTGGCGGATTTTATCGCGTAGTTAAGGTCCTGTTTTTTGATATAGATCCCTTCGCGGATCGCTATAAGAACTTCTTCTATAACACAGGCGGCTTTCTCTACATCGTCGGCTTCGCCTTTTAACCGCAATATGCCTGCGCGAAACACGGAGGTGATCTTGAAAGAATTCTCGATTAACTTTATATTCTCGTCGTGTCTGCCTAAAAGACTCCGGGCCTCCGCGTCGCTGTTTAAACGGATATCCTTCTCCATCATAGTTTCCTAAGAGCTAAGAGCCAAGGGCTTACTTAACCCATTCCTCCTCTTCGATAACTTCCTCTGAAGCCACCCCTGCAGGACAAGAGACGCCTTCTTCTTTCTTTGGCGTAACATTCGTCTTTTCAACCGGGGTTTCCTCTTTTGCCAAAGCCGCCTCTTCGACGACAATGCTCTCCTGTTCGATGGTAGGCGTTTCTTCGGACAACTGCTCTGCCTTTTCGCCGGGCAGAATGGGGATCTCCACATCCACTCCGATTAAAGTCCTTTTCGGGACTTCTCTTTCTACCGGCGCAGGCGGAGGCGTGCCCATGAGATATCCTCTATTTCCCGCGAGGCGCTGGTCCACCCTGTCTTTCTGGAATGTATATGTCTTTACGCTAGCGCAACCCGCCAGGGTTATGCTCACAAAAAGGATTGTGATTGGGAGAAATTTCATGTTATCCTCCTTTTTAATTTTAGGTTTTCGAGTTTAGAGTTTCTTATTTTCACGTAACCTTTCTGATATGCAGCTCTTTCAACTGGCTATCATCAACGTCAGAAGGCGCGTCGGTCATGAGACAGACCGCCTTTTGCGTCTTCGGGAAAGCGATTACATCGCGTATAGTATTGGAGTTTATAAAAATGGTGGCGAATCTGTCCAAACCAAAAGCTATCCCTCCGTGAGGCGGGGCGCCATACTTAAATGCCTCCAGTAAAAATCCAAAGCGCTTATTCGCTTCCTCGTCGTTCAACCCGATTATTTTAAAGATCCTCTCCTGCATTTCACGTGTGTGAATCCTGATGCTGCCGGAGGCTATCTCAATACCGTTGATGACAAGGTCATAAGAACGGGCTCGTATTGCGCCGTACCGTTTATTGTCCTCCAGAAATCTTATATCCTCTTCTGCACACGCCGTAAACGGATGGTGCTCGGACACCCACCTCTTATCCTCTTCATTGTATGCGAAAAGCGGGAAATCTGTAACCCACAAACAGCTATGCTTGTTTTCGTCTATCATGCCCCTATCTCTTGCGATATCCAGCCGAAGACTCCCCAGAACACCGAGAGCTATTTCCCTTTTCTGCGCTACGATAAGCATGAGGTCCCCGTCTTCCGCAAGCGCCGTTTTTCTCATAGACTCTTTTTCGGCATCCCCGAAAAACTTGTCGATATTGGAAACGAGTTTCGCATTCTCGCATTTGAAATAAGCAAGCCCTTCGGCCCCATACTCTTTGGCTTTGTCAATAAGGCCGTTTATCTTCGAAAGGCTGTATTTTGCGCACCCTTTGGCGTTTATCGCGTATATGCCGCCGCCCTTTTCCAGGGTATTTTTAAAGATCTTAAATTTTGTCTCTTTAAGGGCATCCGTCAGATTAACGATTTCCATGCCGAATCTCGTGTCCGGCTTGTCAGTTCCGAATCTTTCCATCGCTTCGCGGTGCTTTATACGGGGAAAAGGGGTTGGCATTTCTATATTCGGAATATTTTTAAATACCCCTCTTATCAATCCTTCCGATAGCTCAAATATGTCATCCTCATCTATGAAGCTCATCTCGACATCGAGTTGGGTAAACTCCGGCTGTCGGTCTTTGCGGAGGTCTTCGTCCCTGAAACAGCGCACGATCTGAAAATATCTGTCGAACCCCGAAACCATGAGTATCTGCTTAAAAAGCTGTGGCGATTGCGGTAACGCATAAAATTTCCCCATGTTAAGCCTGGACGGGACGAGATAATCGCGGGCCCCTTCCGGCGTCGATTTTGTAAGAAAAGGCGTTTCGATCTCCACAAAATGCCTTTTTTCCAGAAAATTTCTGAAAATCGAGTTGATCCTGTGCCTGAGGCGTATGTTTTCCTGCATATAAGGCTTTCGCAGGTCGATATACCTGTACTTAAGCCTGGTCTCGTCCGAGACCACGGCGCTCTGGTTTATCTCGAATGGCGGCGTAAGAGAAGGGTTCAGAACGGTAAGCCCCCTGACAACGATCTCAATATCGCCCGTCGGCAGCTTTGGGTTATCGGTGCCGGAAGGCCTTCTTCTGACAAGGCCATTTATACGGATTACGTATTCGCTCTTAAGCTCGTGAGCCTCCTTATGGATATCGCGACTGTCTTTGGGGTCGAATACGAGTTGGGTTATGCCATAGGCGTCTCTTATATCGATAAATATGATTTCGCCGTGGTCGCGCCTGGCATGCACCCATCCTGCAAGTGTTACCTCTTCATTAATATGTTTTGCGTTTAGCTCACCGCATGTATGGCTTCTCAACATGTGTTTTACCCAAGCCTCCTCTTGATTTCCTCTGAAATGTCCGCCATCGCCACGATTTCCTGCTCTTTCGTAGCCATGTCCCTTATAATGGCCTGCTTTTTTTCTAGTTCGTTTTCACCTAAGATTATAACGATTTTTGCATTGCTCTTATCGGCGTTCCCCAACTGTGATTTCAGGGATGCCTCTTTTATATCTGTAAGGACCGCAACACGATCCAGAAATTCCCTCCTGATCTTCTCGGCTAATTGGATGCCCTCGATTTTTGCCCAGTCGCCCAGCGTGGCGATAAATATAACGGTAAGGGTTTTCAATTCAAGTGGCACCTCTTTCAATGCTAGTATTATACGTTCCATCCCCAATGCGTAACCCACCGCCTTCACATCCGGCCCGCCGAGATCTTTAACAAGATTGTCGTATCTTCCTCCGGCGCCGATGGCATCCTGGGCGCCCAACGCGGGATGCGTCACCTCGAAAACCGTACCCGTATAATAATCCAGCCCCCTTACAAGGTTTTTTGTTTCCGTATAATCTACCCTCATGGCGCTGAGTCGTTCTTTCAGCCTTTCGAAATGATCTCTGCATGGGGGGCACAAGCTGTCTGAAATGCCGGGGGCATCACGCATAACCTGTATGCACGCATCCGATTTACAGTCCAGCGACCTTAACGGGTTTCGTTCTATTCTATCCTTGCAGTCCTGGCATAGTCTGGCTTTATGCGTTTTTAGATATCCTTTTAGCTTTTCGGAAAACGTTTGCTTTTCGTTTTCACACCCAAGACTGTTGAGCTTCACGGTAAAACCTTTCAATCCAAAACACTTTAACATTTGGCTCATCTGCATGATAAGTTGGGCATCCGCATAGGGTGAGCCGGAACCGAAGACCTCAACGCCTATCTGATGAAATTGTCTCGACCTTCCTTTCTGCGGTCTTTCGCTGCGGAACATGGGACCTATATAATATAATTTGACCTCCCCGGCTAGCTTGTCCATAGCGTGCTCTATGTAGGCCCTGACGATCGGAGCCGTCCCTTCGGGGCGCAAGGTAAGCGACCTGCCTTTCTTATCAAGAAATGTGTACATCTCTTTCGTGACGATATCCGTTGTTTCGCCTATGCTGCGGGTAAAAACCGAGGTGCTCTCTATTATGGGCGTGCGGATTTCAGAATATAAGTAAGAATCCAGATATTTGCGTGCCGTCTCTTCCAGATGCCTCCAGATATGTATATCCGGAGAGAAAATATCCTCCATGCCTCTTATAGCTGTGTATTTCATATATTTCTTTATTTAGCCGATTTCCATGGATACCCGCTTGATAGAATGAAGGCGACGCAGATTCAGGGCGGAGATATCCGAAGTCCTGTGTTCATCTTTGAAAAATTAGATTTGCATTGACGGCCGTGACTGTACTGCTTAAACCAGCGGCTACTTTACCTTCTCTTTCATGATAAGGCCGGGTTTGAATGTCACGACTTTTTTCTCCGGTATCTTCACGCTTTCACCTGTCTTTGGATTCCTGCCGAGCCTGCCCTTCCTTGACTTTACCTTAAAAATACCGAAATTACGCAGTTCCACGGTATCGTTGTTCGAAAGACTATCTATAATCATATCCAATGTCTTCTGGACGATCTTTTTCACATCGACCTGTTTCAGGTCTGTTTCTTCGGATATTTTCATTATTATGTCCCTCTTTGTCATCTTCATGCCTCCTTCTTTAGTTTACACATGCATAAGCTACAGTATACGCAATGTTCCAACGGTCATCTCAGCCTGTTTATCCCGTTTTTCACCAGGAAAATAAACTTATTAAACCCTCCTATCCGTCTCTTCTTCCTTTCAAGCCTCTCGAGCAGAGAATCCAGAAATCTTAAAGACTCCTCCCAGTCCCTTTCCACCAGCGCGTATCTCTCGTCGGACATGGTGGAGAGGTTCTCAAGCGAAAGGATGTTATAAATGGATTCGCTTTTAATAAATCTCCCGATGGGTTTCACGCCGAAGGAATCCATCAGATCATCGTACCGTGAATTTACAAGCCCCTTAAGCGACAAAAAGCTTCTCTCTTCGTCTATGTCGACCGTATTACAGGAGAGTGCTTTCTTGAAGATCAGGCGAAATTTATTCCATATCTCCATGAAGTCTTTTGTCTTCTTGATATTCGCTTCTAATTTTTTATCTTTCATTTTTCATTCACAGATACACAAGGGATAATTTCATTCGTTTATATGAGTGCCCGAATCGGCGTTTCAATCCGTGTTTTCAGGTCTTAAACCCGACACTGCCGCTTCCGCACAGATTTTCTATTTCTTTAAGTAAAAGGTTATCGGGCGCTACGCAAAATCTGGCGCCTGCGGAAATACTGACCCTTTTGCCATTGGGTTCCTGAAAATTGAATAGAACCGGTGTTTTTCCGCGATGCCGGGAAAGTATATTCTTCAGATTATCCAGTATAGATTTCTCAAGCCCCGGGGTCGACAGCTTTATTAATACGGCTTTCGTAAATTTTGACTTTACCTCTTCAAGCGGAATAATTTCATCCACTATCAATTTCGGTTCTTCCTCCCGCAAATTGAGCTTCCCGCTTATAAAGACCATCGAATCCACTCTGATGAGATTGGAAAACTTCTGAAATGACCTGGGAAAAACCAGGGTTTCGACTGCGCCTGTCAGATCCTCGAGATTCACTATGGCCATCTTCTCCCCAGTTTTTCTCGTAGTCGTGATCTTTGCTTTGCTTATTATGCCTCCCAAATGCACGGTTTCGGCATCTTTTAAAGTGCTGAGACTGGCTATACCGCAAGTGGAATAGGTCTTCAGCAATTCCTCAAAACGGGCCAACGGGTGCTTGGTTATATAGAATCCGAGCATCTCCTTTTCGTAAGAAAGAAGCTGATTTTCAGTCCATTCTGGAATATCCGGGACCTCCTGAAAGGTTTTTTTAAAACCTTCCTGCATATCAAAAGCGTCGAAGAACGAAAACTGGCCGTTTAGCTTATCCTTCTGAACCCCGTCGGCCACTTCCAGCGCTTTGTCTAATATAGCTATCTGCTGTGAGCGGTATAGTCCGAGGGAATCAAAAGCGCCGCATTTGATCAGGCTTTCTACGACCTTTCTGTTGACAAGCCTTGAATCCACCCGCTGAGTGAAATCATAGATAGATTTGAACCTCCCAAATCTCTCTCTCGAGGAAATAATGGAATCTATGGCGCTCTGTCCGACATTCTTGACGGCACCAAGGCCAAAACGTATCCCCGCTTCGACAACGGTAAAATGAGAAAAACTTTCATTTGCGTCCGGAGGCAGGATCTTTATGTTCATCCTGATGGCCTCGCTGATATATAAGGCTATCTTATCCGTATTATCCCGCTCGCTTGTTAGAAGTGCCGTCATAAACTCCACGGGAAAGTTCGATTTAAGGTAAGCTGTTCGATAGCTTATCATAGCATAGGCAGCGCTGTGGGACAGATTAAATCCATATCCCGCAAAATACTCTATCTGATTGAATATCTTATTCGCCGTTTCCTCATCGACATCCCTTTCCAAAGCGCCGCTCACGAAATCTTTTCTGGCTTCCGCCATGACCTCAGGTATCTTTTTGCTTATGGCGCGTCTTAGCGTATCGGCTTTTGCCAGGCTGAAACCCGCCAACTCCGACGCTATCCTCATGATCTGTTCCTGAAAAATGATAATGCCGTATGTCTGTTTAAGTATGGGTTCCAACTTGGGGTGGTCGTACTTAATGGCTGATTTTTTATGCTTTCTTCTGATAAAATCATCGAGCATGCCGCTCCCTATGGGCCCCGGACGGAATAGCGCCAGAAGAGCTATTATCTCTTCAAATTTTTCGGGTTTTAGTTTCTTTAAAAGATCGCGCATTCCGGAACTCTCCAGCTGGAATATGCCTATGGTTTCGGCATTAGCCAAAAGTTCAAACGTTTTTTTATCGTTTAAAGGTATCCTTTCTATGTCGATGTCGCGCGATTGGATTCTCTTTACTACCTTTGTGGTTTTGTTGATAACGGTCAATGTCCTGAGACCCAGAAAATCCATCTTCAGGAGGCCTATCTTCTCCAGGGAGGTCATAGGCACTCCGGTGGTGATCTGGCCGTCGCTGGTCTCGAATAGCGGCACATAGTTCGTCAAATCGTTTTCACTTATTACCACTCCGGCGGCGTGGGTAGAAGCGTGACGGGTCAGGCCTTCCAATTTACGCGACACATCTATAAGTCGCATTATATTGGCATCGTTCTTATATAGATTGCCAAGTTCCGGCTCTAATTGCAGAGCGCGTTCTAATGTAATGGCAAGGTCATTCGGTATGAGTTTGGCAATTTTATCAACATCGGCGTAAGGCATGCCCATGACCCTTCCGACATCCCTGACAACGCCTTTAGCCATCATCGTGCCGAATGTGATGATTTGAGCGACGTTATTCTTGGAATACTTGTTTATCACATAATCGATGACCTCGTTTCTGCGCTCATAGCAAAAATCGATATCTATATCGGGCATAGTGATCCTTTCGGGATTAAGGAACCTCTCAAATATCAAGCCATAGCGCAATGGGTCTATATCTGTTATGCCTAATGCGTAGCTTACCACGCTTCCCGCCGCTGAGCCCCTTCCCGGCCCTACGGGTATGTCTTTACTTTTCGCGAAGTTTACAAAATCCCACGCTATTAGGAAATAACTTGTGTATCCGCTGTTTTGTATAATACGTAGCTCGTGTTTCACTCTATCCTCAATAACCGCGTCTATCCTGTCATATCTTTTCTTAAGGCCTTCGTCCACCAGTTTTTTAAGATACTCTTCCCGGGACATGCCCTCGGGTACGTTATATTGCGGTAAGTGTATTTTGCTGAAATCGAGTTCCAGATTGCATTTTTCGGCGATCTCTATTGTATTGCTTATGGCGGACGGCGCAGCGTCGTCGAACGCTTTCTTCATTATTTCAGCCGGTTTAAAATAAAATTCGTCTGTCTGAAATTTCATCCGGTTTGGGTCATCCAGTGTAGTCTGGGTCTGGATACAGAGCAATGCGTCATGCGCCTTTGCGTCTTCTTTCGACAGATAGTGCACATCGTTTGTCGCCACAAGCGGGATATCCAGGTCCTTTGAGATCTTTATGAGTCCTTTATTGACTTTGACTTGATCGTTTATGCCGTTGTCCTGAAGTTCCAGATAGAAATTGCCTTTGCCGAGTATGTGCCTGAGCTGGTCAGCTGTTCTTTTGGCGGCTTCTATTTCGCCGGAGAGTATCAAATGCGGGATCTCACCTTTAAGGCAGGCGGAAAGCCCTATAAGTCCGTCATTATACTTCGCCAACACTTCTTTATCTATCCTCGGCCGGTAGTAGAAACCCTCCAGATATCCTATGGATACAAGCTTCATTAAATTCCTGTATCCCACTTCATCCTTTGCCAGCAATACCAGGTGGTACGACGCTTCCTGGATGCCATGGCTGGATTTCTCAAAGCGGCTCTCCGGCGCCAGATATATTTCGCAGCCTATGATAGGCTTTAGACCTTTGCTCTGTGCCTTATGATAAAACTCGATTACGCCGAACATATTGCCATGGTCGGTAATGGCGCAGGCGGGCATCTTCAATCTTATGGCAAGGTCTATCAATTCCGGCAACCGGCAGGCGCCATCTAATAAACTGTACTGCGTATGTACGTGCAGGTGAACGAAATCGGTGTGTTTTGACATGATTATTATTTAAACACTAAATTTTAAATACGAAATACGAAACAAATTATAAATCCTAAAATTTCAAATCCAAAACATCTCTCTTTTATTATCCGGATTTAAGAAATTAGCATTTGTTTCGGATTTCGATATTCGGATTTCGGATTTATATTTCTCTATGCTTCTACTTTCCCATTCCTACGTGTTGGGCGGCCTGAAAAACCTTGCCTTCTGTCTGTATAGAAGGAGCGATGATTATTTCCACGTAATGCATCTCATTGATGTTGCGGGCGCCGAGGTTGCCCATACTGGTCATTAGCGCCCCTACAAGGTTCTGTGTGCCGTCATCTGTTCTGGCGGGCCCGAGGAGAATATCGGATAGCGTTCCTTTTATGCCTACTCTTATGCGCGTGCCTCGCGGTAAATTCGGATGAGGTGTCGCCATCCCCCAGTGATATCCCCTGCCGGGCGCCTCTTTTGTCCGCGCAAAGGCGTTGCCGAGCATCACGGCATCTGCGCCGCATGCGAATGCCTTGCAAATATCCCCGCCTGTTGACATGCCCCCGTCTGTTATTATGGACACATATCTCTTTTTCCTTTTATAATAGCGGTTTCTGGCTGCCGCGCAATCTATTGTCGCGGTTACCTGCGGCACGCCTATACCCAAAACGCCCCTTGTCGTGCAGGCCGTTCCGGGACCTATCCCGATTAAAAGACCGTTACAGCCGGTATCCATTAACTCTAACGCTACGCCATAGGTAACGCAATTTCCGATTATCACCGGTATCTTCATTGACTTGCATAGTTTCCTAAGATTAACCGATTTATATTCGCTCGAGATATGTTTCTTTGTCGTAACCGTTGCTTGGATAACAAAAATATCGCAGCCTGATTCTTCGGCTATCTTGCCGAATCTTTCCGCTTTTTGCGGAATCGAGCTTACAATAGCGGGAACATTCGCTTTCTTGATCTCCCTTATCCTTTTTGCTATGAGTTTCTCCTTTATGGGTGGTTTATATATGGACTGGGTAAGTTCGGTTGCGTCTTCGGGTGTGGCTTCCGCTATTTTATCAAGTACCTCTTCCGGATTATCATAGCGTGTCTGAACCCCCTCAAGATTCAGGACAGCAATGCCTCCCAGTTTCCCCATCGCTATGGCAAACTTTACATCTACAACGCCGTCCATCGCGGAAGCCATAATAGGGATTTTATACTTCTTTCCGGCAAATTCAAAACTTGGGTCGACTTCGTTTGGATTGACAGTCACCTTGCCCGGAACAAGCGCTATCTCATCGAATCCGTAACAGCGTCTGGCCTTCCTGTCTACTCCGATATAAAACTGTGCCATTTTCTAACTCCTTGTAGTTTAAATAGTAACAGCAATATTGTTCGCCATATAAATGGATATAGTACTATAATGCTAAATTTTTGTCAATGGCAAAGAAATGTCCGCTAAAAAACACCCCCTAAAATGGACCCATGATAATAACATAGTTCCGCTTGAGGGGGTGAAGTCCTACGTCTTTAAAAAGTGGTTGCTTTTATTTTTTGGATATTATGCCGCTTCCGCGAACCTGCGCGCGGCCTGGTGTAACTGCGGCAGCAGCTTATCGACTACGCCGTTTGCTTTGCCTAACGCATCTATGATCTGTTTCACGATTCCGGTTATGTCAATAGTATTGATACCGTTAATAGTTGCAAGCGGGTCACCTTCGACTTTGAAGTAGTAATATCGCGCGGCTGACATAGTTTCTGCGGCGCACGCAACGCTATCTGCGCAGAAAATCTTTTTATCTTTTTCGGGTATATCCTTATTCAACTCATCTATGAGTCTCCTCTGCCTTTCAGTGGTGGCCACAACTGCTATCCTAACGCCGGTTCGCGCGAGCTTAGGCAAGAGTACGCCCAAACCGTGCTCAAAAGTCACCTTTTCAGAGAATATAAAGACAGACTTATCTGTGAAAAATACGCTTTTTTGCAGGACCCCTTCCACAATCGCGGCCAAGGGTTCTTTGTCAAATCCGTTCCTGTTATACCCTTCAGGGATTAACTCTAAAGCCTCTCCTAGGCCATGTCGCGCAGAAACCGCTTCATTCAGGTCTCTATCGCTCTGGCCGCTTTTTGCATTTTCTTCGCGATCTCTATGATGGCTATAATCGCCTCTACCGTATTGTGTCAGATAATAACGCCATACATCGCCTACTTCTTGTCCCTTTATCCTACCGGTTACCTCCATGGCTTTGAGAATGACCCTGGCCGTCTCTTCCGATATGGGCACAGGAGATAGGCCTAAAATGCCTGCCATCTGCGTTTGGCCTTCTATATATTCCGTAACGGTGAACCCGCCTCTTTCCTCGATGGCGCTTACTATAACCGGTGCGTTTAAGATCACCTGCCAGGTGCTCTCGATGTCCTGGTCAGGTACGCTGCTTTTGACATCTCGGTCTTGGGTAACTCGAATGTCTGCTGACCGCCTAAGGTCCTCGAGTACAATAACGGTTTTCGCAAGCTTCTCTCTTAAAACTGATATCTCATTTCTTCCTCTCCTCGTCAGGTAATATCTCTTCGGCTGCTGGCTTTCCTGGAGACTCGAAAAATACCTGTGCGATGCGGTGCACATCTGATCGAGGATTCTCCATGCGAATGATACGCTATTCACTGAAAGCCCCTGTAGTCCCAGCTGAGGATAACGGCTTGCCACTTCGTAATCGCCAATGAGATAATCTTCTGCGCTAAAAGAGTCTGACTCCTGCAATACCTTCTGTATATGTTCCGAAAGTGTAATCACGGTAAGGATATCTTCGTCGTGCCGTTTTTTCGTCGGGTTGTCCGCAATTCTGAACTTCTTTTGCGCTTCTTTTGTCAGTGTATATCTATCCCCTTTTCCTGTCTTTTCTCTTACAAGATAACCTGCTTCTATAAGTCCCTCGAGGTCACTTCCGATAGTCGACCTTGATGGTAACGCTTCCGGGAGACCGAGAGACGACGCTGCCTGGCCGTATCCTGCTTCGTATATGCTCCTCGTAAAATATCCATCACGCTTTATTGTGTTCCGCACTGCCTCCGCTCTCAATATTACTCTCCAGGCGTCGTGGGGGCTCCTGCCGGAGACTCGTCTATCTCCCTGAGTATTACCTGTTTCGCCACCCAAACCGCCTTCAATTTCTGTTCTTAGTCTCACGAGGTCGCGCATAAATTCGGGTAAAACGGAGCTGTCGGCACGTGCGCATGTCATCAGTCTATCCGTAAGCTGTAACGCCTCGTCGTATTGCTGATCAGACATATAGCTCTGAATAAATTGCCTGCCCCATCCATATACCGCATGTCTAAAATTTTCAAAGTCGCCTTCGGATTCTCCACAAGCGCGGCTGATGTCGATATCGGAATTGAAAATTTGTTCTGCTGCTGCGCTCTCACTATCAAGGAGCCTGGCTATAAAATAAAGCACAAGAAAAGACCTGCTTGCCAATATAGGGGCACAATAAACTCTATTTTCGTCTTTGATAGAGCTTACCCAATCAAAAAAGTCAATAACTCTTTTTGGATCCTTACTCCCAAGGAGTGTTGCGGTACAAATTTTATAATATGTGGACGTTCTGACACGGGTATCAAACTCATCAATCTGTTGCGCTAGTTTTAAAACTGTATCAAAAGCGCTCTGCGCCTCATTACCAAAAGGTTCGTCGATTATTGTCCTTCCAGCGTCTTCCCATGCAAGTTCAATCCACTTCTCTGTCTCCACCATGCCCAGATGATGGAAAAACTCACGATTCGTCAACAAACCCGTTGCTTCTTCTGACTCACCGTAGATACGTTTTAATGCGTCAGCCCTCAGCATCATTAAATCATCGATATGCATCGTACTTAATATTCTGTCACCTGTTGAATCGACTTCCACAGGTTCTCGGTCCTCAATAGCTGTCTCCTCCGACTGTTTCACTCTCTGGGCAACAAGCGAATCCTCATCAGCTATTACCTGTCTCATGACGCGAATAATCTCGGCCTTGAGAGCTGTATCAAATTCTTCCGAGAATTCCATATAGGGCTCCCGAGGCTGTGGCAAGACCCCTACCTCATCCAGGTCTTGAGGAGTTTCTGGCAAGTCACCCGTCATCGCAAGAGATACGATAGCGTTATCAAGATACACGGTAAATTTCTCTCGTATCTCATATGCAAGCTTAACCTTATCAAGAAGACCGTCTCTCTCGCTCTCTGAGGTCGCCAGCTCTATTGAGTAATCTGCGATAAGCTCCAGCAACTTTCGGATGTTCTCCTCATGCAAGAATTCAGCCTTCTCGCTCGCCGCGTAATCGCGCCTTAAAATGTTGCTGTCAAGATTGGTGATTTCTAGAGTCTTATTGAGATTTAAAATCAGGCCTTGGGGGATTTCGCTTCTTTGCTTTTTGACTACCGCGAGCGCCGCCTGATACAGCTTATCCATGTCGTTTATGACCTGCCCTTTTGCCGTTACATGATATTTAAGGCCGCATATAACGCCTATTTCATGCATGAGCTTCGGCACGACTTCCCTGTCAGCCATTTCCGACGTACCGGTACTTGCGAAAAGACCGGTTACCTCCATGTGATTTGGGCCGGCAGTTTTTTCGCTTTCAAGATAGCTTTTGAGGTTTTCAAAAAGCATTATCGCTTTTCGAGCCGGGTCCATTTCGTCCACAAAGATATATATCGCGTTCTGGCTCGAGTGGCTTCCGACTTTTATCTCTTTTCCATTTTCTGTGATGACAGGCCTCTTTTCATCCCGTCCGACTTTTATGAGCACTATCTTGCGTTCCTTAAGCACTTTCTCGATTATATTTTTGAGCTTACCCTGCAGGGCATCATTGATCTTCGCCGGGTCCGGATATCTATCAGGGTCTGATACGCTATAGACCATATCGAAGAACCTCTTTTTTATATCCGGCGGAGTATCGCTCCCTATAGCGATGAAACTTTCCGAATTAAGCATATGCTCTCTTATCCATATGTCTATGATTTTCTCATTGTTTTCCACGTATCTCTTGATACCGTCGAGAAGCGCCTGTTTTCGTTTTGGCAATAGATCATATCTCGCTATCGTAGCTTTCGATTCCTCGAGTTCCCGGCCTGTGCATAATACGGTGGGGTAAACACCCCCCTGCCTCATCGTCGAAAAGAGCAGATGGTAATACTTTGTCGTCCCGTCCCACCACACGGTTATGGGGATAGAAAAGACGTGCCTCCCGACAGCGCTCACGTTGTTGAAATCGGCCTGTATGATCGTGGGCGAATAGATCGTTTCTTCGTAGTAAGTCTCCTGCTGTTTCAAGCGCACGTTCTTTCCAAATGCCCTCCTGATAACCCTTATATCATCCGACCTGTTGATCGCACCTAATGCGTTCAACTCTTGTAAATCGCTCTGCAGAGCTTTTGTTGTCAAAGCAAGGAGTTTATATTCAACGTTCTCCCTGCCAAGCAATCCCAATGTTATTTCATTTGGGCGCTGCTTGCCCGTAGTTACACTCTCCTCTGCCAGTCTTCTGTTGGCGATATTCCATGCTCTGTTAAGAGCTCCCTCCATTTGCTTTATATCTATTGGCAGATCGATACTCCCCGCCATGTCAGTACCAACGTAAAGGCCGATCTTTTCTGGAAATGTCGCGCCGTCAGCATCGAATATTTCTATTGTGTCGTTTAAAGCCCTCGCTATTGCCTGGGGAATCGAATGTATTCCAAGCTCCGCCTTCTTGTTGCCGGGTAGCTGAACGGTAACGGCATCGCCTGTTCGTGACACTCTTATTGGCTTCTCGCCGGATGTCTCGTTGCCGGCATAATCCCGTGTCCTTGTTGTCCTGGCGAGATCAACGATCTCTGCCCGCAAAGGAGTAAAAGGGACTGTGCGCTTTTCCGGCAGAGACGCGTATCTCTCATCGAGCGCGTTCAGTATATCTTTTCTTTCGTTGATAATAATCGGAAGGTTCAGCATTACACCCATCGCGTGGACGACTGACGGTCGGATGACATAATCGATCTTCCGTCCTATTGTTTCCTCGTCCGCGGGCTTGGTCTCGTCTGTAAATAGGTCGAACGTCTCTTCATCGACAAAGACGTGTACGTATTTATTGCTCGCGTGCTCCGCGTATGTCACCTCATGTTCGACGCCATACCTGTCGATCACCCGTGTCTTAGGGAGTCTCTGCATCAACCTTTGTATCTCCGGCGCCATCTTGACAAGGTAGAACTCCCTTTCCTCAAGTCTTAGGAGGCCCTTCGGATTCGATATGTCGATATTCAACGCCTCCTGCAATCCCAGCACTGTCTTACGGTAATCGAATTTCGATTCGACAGGTTTTTTGGCAAGGCCTTTCCTATGAGCAGCTTTGATTATCGCGTCTATCCCCGTTTCATGAAGCGCATAGCGGTTCATCGCTTGTAAATCCTCGAGGTTCCGTCCGATTCCCGTTATGCCCAGTTTCCGGCACGCTTTCATACCCTCCATTTCGTCAACGGTGATGACAAACACATCCATCCTCTCTTCCCTTTGGGATATAACCGCATAATACGGCGCCTGTACGGAGCCTTTACCGATCATACACGGGACGACGTATGTGCCGGATCCGAACTTTTTCGTCCTTCCAAAATTGAAATAATAGTCCATATCATGGTGAGCGTCCTCCTTACGTCCTAGGATCCTTATCCTGGTTATTTCCGGAAGACGTTTCCATATGAATACGGGTATGTACCTGGGTCCCATTGTAATATAGGAATTGATCGCCCTGTAACATGATATTTCCAGAAGCGCAATTTCTCTCAATTTCTCTTCAGAGAGCGGCAAAAGTCGTGCCGGAGTGGCGCTCTCTCCTGTGATCCAGCCCTCCGGCAGGGCCTCGATCGACCTCCGTAAAGCGAGCGCGGTCTTCAGCATCGTACTCTCCCCGATCGCCATCTTTTTCGGGAATGAATTCGGAAGATCATTTCTCACACCTACCGCGTCCAGCGCGACCTTTAATCGCATGAGTATCGTGTAGAGCTGCGGAAGCCGGGTAATAGTCTGGGCATCATAGAAGCCTGTTTCACGCTGATGGTCGATGATATCAGCAAGATATTCGATCTCATCCGCCGTTAATTGCCGTGTGATGAAATCGAGTATTGCTTCTCTCCTGAATCGCC
>Ga0154667_115_pt1 | contig 17277 bp, 7 predicted proteins | sample Rifle2008BG13ft_FD_116096 | JGI IMG/M metagenome (GOLD analysis project Ga0154667, IMG submission 116096) | Omnitrophica bacterium RBG_13_46_9 | reverse complement strand
CTGTGACATTTTTTTTACATTCTTTCTACCTTTCTATTACCATAACGCACATATTTTCTGATATAATTATCTTTATATTATTTCCAAATTAGTTTAAATCCTACGATAACCCGTCAATAATATATGGCGGGATGCCGCAACGCAAAAGCCTTGCGGCTAAAAAGCACAAGAATAAGTGAGGAAAATAAGGTGCGAACGGCCAGATCAAGGGATATTCTGTTTTTCTATTCAAAGAGACCATGTAATGTAATGGCTATGGCTATTACTGCGTGGTCTTTTTTTGTTGCATTCTATAAGGGGATTATACGGGCCGTGAGAATAGGAGTTCTATTGTCTGGCCGCAATAGAGTCTCCGTCTCCGGCCCGTCTCTATTTATAAGAACAGGGAGGTTCAGTCCGTGGTTTAGAGGCGTGAGTTTAGCAATTGCGTGTCTGTTCTTAATGAATACCGTCTCATGGTCGAGTGAATCCGGCGCCATTCCAACTGCGCGGCCGGTTCAGGAAATAGACATTGCCGGCTTTGAAGTTCCCGTTACCTTTGGCACGGTGGATACCAGGTATCAAGGCACAAACGGAAAAACCATCATACACATCCAGGACGCCCACTGTAACTACGGCTGCCAGAGGTCGATCGAGAATCTTGTAAGCTTTCTCAATGCAGAGTATGGCATCGACACGGTCGCGCTCGAAGGAGGGGCGGGTGATTACGATCTCTCTGTATTCACCGATATAAACGATAGGTCTTTAAGAGAGAAGGTAGCAGATTACTTCGTACAAGAAGGCCGCATAAACGGGGCGGAGTTCTTCGCGATCAGGAATCCAGAAAAGGTGACCCTGAAAGGCCTTGAAAATACCGATCTTTACATCAAGAACCTGAACGTCTATCAGGAGGGCCTCGCGTATAAGAATGAGGTCGATGAGATACTGCGTGTCTTGAATCATTATCTTTCCAACCTGAAAGACCATATCTATTCCCGTGAATTGAAGGAATTAGAAAAGAATACGAAAGAATATGCCGGCCGGGAAATCACTCTGGCGCAGTATCTTGAATATCTTTCAGACCGGTCAGCAGAACTTGTATTAGATATATCGCGCGAAAAAAACCTCAAAAAACTTATCACGATCATCGAAGATGAAAAGGGTATCGATTTTGAACAGGCAAACACCGAAAGAAAGCAGCTTATAGACATGCTTGCCAAAAGACTCTCGGCGCTTGAAATGGAGACCTTTGTTAAAAAATCACTTCTCTTTAAAGAGGACCGCATCAAAGAGACGGATTTCTATTCGTATCTCTTCAAAAAATCGGGAACAACCGACATAGATATAACCGGCGCCTATCCGAATCTCGCCGCCTATAAGAAGTATGTAGATGCATACGGTTCGATCGATACATGGGTCTTGTTCAGTGAATTGGAGCGGCTGGAAGACATGATAGCGGAAAAGCTCGCTACGAACGATACCCAGAAAAGGCTCTATCGCCTTTCGAAGAGCCTCGTATTGATAGAAGACCTCTTCGCCATTTCCCTCGAGCCGGAGCGGTATGCGTTATATGAGAAAGAGAAAGATGACCTGGCGGTCTGTCACTTCCTCTCGTTCATAGAGGCCGAAGCGCCGCGGTATGGCATACGCACACACATACCAGATGATGTCGCAACGCTTGACCGGCACAGAGAAAGGATGGAACGATTCTACGAATACACCTTCGAGCGCGATATCGCGTTTGAAAAGAACATCGCTTCGTACGTAAAAAGGGAACCAGCGATCCTCGTGATAACAGGCGGTTTCCATGCGGAGAATCTCCGGAAGCTTTTTAAAGACAAGGGCTATTCCTACGTGGCGATACTACCGGACTTCAAGAACGGAAAAGGATATGCATGCCCGTATTATCGCCTGTTAAGCGGGGGTCTTCTGCGTGAAGAAGAGGCGATACGGACTGCGCTTTCGGCGATGGCATTACAAAGCATGTTCAGCGATATGAAGACGTCACCCGGTTCGGAAGACATCACCAGGCTCGCGGTAGTCTTACGGAGGGCAGCCGAGGAAGGAAGGCCCCTCATACTTGAGAAGAAGGATAGAAACGGAAGGCCTATACAACGTACGATATTCACGCGGGATGCCGGAGGGGAGTACAGAAGAACAGATATCAACGCTCCCGAAAGTAGCCTCGACCTCGAAAGAACGGCCCAGGCCGCAGAGGCTATAGAGATCACGCTCTCGGAGGATAATACCGTTCTTGCGATGAGAGAGCTGACTTCGGAATTCGTCAACAGCTCAATACTGGCAATCGCTCTCTTTGAACACGGAGGCCCCTTGAACATCCACCACAGTATCACCTCAATCGCCAGTCCTATTTGGGGACTTCAGTTAGACGCGTGCCCGGAGGTGCTTATCACCGACCGGATGAGAGCGCTTGATGAGGCAAAGATCAGGCAGCTCGTTACGACATACGACCATTTTTCCGAAAGAGCTCAATCCATTAACGACAAAACGGCTGAAAACCGCCGTGAAATGGGTGAGATCGCAAAAATGAGAGAAGAATATCTGGCGTACCTGGCGGACATGGAACGGCTCATTAAGGAATATCTCTCCGCTTTTTCACCATTACGGGATAAACTTGATGAGAAAGATGAATATAGAGAAAATCTGGAATATGGCATACTTCACGCGGAGAGGATGCTTTTTAACATCCGCGTCCTGCGCCTGGTCTTACGGCCGGACATAAGCGATGCGCTGGAGACAATAGATATTGGAAAGTGGTTCTCGGCGCCGGAGCGGAAGTGGATGACGAAGGTGAAGGGGGCACCTGCCGAACTGCCGGAAGTCAAACCCGACAGGAGCGTCGAACATGTCCCGCTCTTTATGGCTCATCCGGAGCTTTTGCACATGGCGCTGGAGAGGGTCATATCAAACGGCTTCCATGTGGCCATGGAAAATAAGGATAAAGTCCCAGCCGAATTGAACAACATATCCATTAAAGCCTCTTCGGTACTGGACGGAACCCGCGTCCGGATCATAGTTTCGACTCCCGGTCACGTCGCAGAGAAGGAACTCAAGGTAAATCCCCGCAGCAACATGCGTGAACTCTTTACCCTTGATTACGCGCGGTCGGAGTTCAGCCACGGCATTGGTATGCCGTTTGCCTCCTTAGCCGTGCGGAAGATGGGAGGGACCATCGATGTCCGGAATGTCGGCACCGAAGCGGCGCCACGGGTCGAGTTTATCGTCGAATTCCCGGCTGCGGATTCCGAGGCAGAACCGGAAGCGGAGAGAGATAGTTCAAAAACTGGTGGCGCATGGTGGGGTAACCGCGTATACATGCGCTGGTTCTCGTGGTGGGTCGAGCCGGTAGTGGCTTTTGGTGTTGGAGGAATCGCGGCGCACTACTTGTCGCTAAACGGGATCAATGTAGCGTGGGCCGCGGTAGTTGCCGGCCTTGTGTTCTGGCTGCCGCATGTTTTTAGGGGAAGAGAGGTGTTTTTCAGCAGGGACGTAGTGGGATTGAGTATCGGGACATTTCTGACGGGTTTATCACTCTATTCAGGAGGTCTCTCTTCTTTAACGCTTGGCGCTCTCGGCCTTATGACGTTTGCGCATATACACATAAGTAGCAGTGCTTCTAAGGAGGCATATCAAGCAGGGAAAAGACAGAGCACAGGCACACCAGAGATTTCGGTACCGGTAGCGCGTGGTTCACACGATTCTCCGATAGTTCAGTGGGGAAATCCTGGAGAACCGTTTGATACGGGTGAAGCTCAAAAAGGAGGCTTTCTCGCGGACGGCGAAACAATACTTGGTGACGGATCGAAGATCATCACGCATTACGCGGGTGAGGATTTTGAGATGCATCTCATCGATCATGAGAAACGCACTATAAAATTACAGGACTTTGGTGTCGTGGCGACAAACAGCACATATAGGCTCTCTCCGGGGTTTAGAACTTTAAGCGGATGCGTTATGGTCATTGTTCAGGGATTTGTTGATGGTGAGCCTCATGCATATGCCGCAATGCACATAAGTTACCACAGCGTATTTGAGACGATGAAGCTCTGGTTAGCCGGAGAGAAACGCGCCGTGCGCGAACACCCGGGCTTAAAGGTTCCCACCGACGAAGACTATCAGATACAACGGGGAATAAACATGCTCAAAACGCTTCTTCCGAAAAGAGGACGTGTCACCTATAAAGCCATGGTTCTGGGCGCTGATAGAGAGGATGTGAATTTATTCAAGAATGGATTAGAAAAAATCTGGCATATCGATGTCCCCGAAGGGTACGCCTTTTTCTATCAGAAACAGAAAGACCACGATAAGGCGGTTGCCTTTCTCTACGATGGAGCCCGGACCTGCCATGTGCAATGCCTGGACGATATTTCCAAAGACGAAAGTAATCCAAAATATGTCATAAGCGAAGTGCATACACTATCGTGGACAAAAAGGGAAAGCGCAAAAGGCGATTTAACTCAAAAAGAACCCGCGGCAGGTGACTCAAAGAGCCTCTTGAAGCCAACAGATTCATCTGATACGAACGTCACTTGCGGCACGGTGTGCGAGAAGAGCCACAGGACATGCTTGAACGCGCTCAACAGTCAGATAGAGGCATTTTACGGTGAACTAAAAAGAGAATCGGGTATCACAAGAGAGTTCCTTACAAGCGACGAAGTAATCGAAGCGCTGGGAAGGCGCGGATATGACACAGCTCTCCTGCAGAGGATACGCGCGCACATACAGGAGAAGATACCCGGCATTACTAAAGACAAGGTCCAGATACTCTTCGCCATACCCCCTCAAAACCAGCGGCTCTGGTGGGTGCAGAACCCCGATACAAGAGACTGGGAATACGCCGGAGGACACTTCGGAGGCAGCATCGAAGCCGGCACCGCGAGGATTCATATATCGCTTCCGCTCGTATTATCTGAATATCATTTCTTAGAATCAGCCCTTGCAATTGCAGAGCATGACTATAAGCATTTGAAAGGAACGGAAGTTAAACATGTCAAAGAAGATAAAGGATTTGCCGAGGTCGAGAGTATATCCACATTCGACAGGGTAGAAGCCAAAAAAATATGTGACACACGCGCTGATGAACTGGCGAAAAAGAGTGAGATAGCGATGATAGACGCATCGTTTTTAAGGGATGTTGCATTAAGAGAGAGGGATCCCGATAAAGCCGGTGCCGCGGTGAAAGCTATGGAAGATTTTGTTAAGATACCGTCAACTAAATACAGGTCGGATATATATTCGTTCCCGGTCTATGAGCTGGCGATGGTTTTTGAAAGACGGCCAGGGTTGATTACCGGGAACACTATTGACGCGTTAAAGGGCTTTTTCCTTGCCAGCGGAAGCGTGACGTGCGAATCCGATATTTATGAAAGAGCGGCGAGAATATTTCGAACAATCATTGAAAAAAGGCCCGAATACGCTGAAATGGCGCTTTTCGCTATAGAAGAAATTTGTACCGCGAAAGGCTTATCCGTGCATGCCTATAGAACGCCTGTTTCTGTTTTAGGAGGTCTTATGAGAGACGGCGTGCGGAAAGACGAAGAAATATTTGCTATTATGGAGAAGATAGCGACGACAAAGGGCCAAGAAGGATTTGTGTATGACGCTGTCTTTTTACACTTGCGCGAAGTCTGCGAAGCGAGGGGAAAACTGAGCGCAGGCGTGTTGGATATTTACAAAAATATCTTTACGACCGAAGGGCTAGGAGACGCGTATATAGTAGCGCGCTCTCATTTGTTGACACTGGGCAATATGCTGCCAGGTTCAAGAAGAGAAATAATTCACCTGGTGGCTCGCGTGGCAGGTCTCCCCGCGGCAGACACAACGGCGCTGTCGGAATCAAGGGCGTTACTGCGGGAATCACTGTATTTAGAATGTTCGCGGGAAGGAAAAATGCTCACCGAAGAATACGTAAGACCCTACGGATTGACTCTGGAGGGAGATTTTCCGTATCTCGTAAAAATGGAAGAGATTCTAAAGTATACGCATGTCGGGGAACGCAAAAGACTTCTTGTGCTCTATGATTACGAGCGGGGAGGCGTAGGAGATGAGATAATATGCATAGAAATGCTCGTGCAGGCGATTATAAATAAATTTCCCGGGTTGGACGTCACGGTCTATACACGCGATAATACATTTTTATACGAAGAAAATCAGAAGATTCACGTAAGAGACGTGCGGTCGTTAAGCGTTTCCACTATCGAAGAGAACTATGACATGGTCATATCTAATATACCCGACAGGGTCTCGTGCCCATCAGCGAAAATAAGGGTAGACGTCAAGCCAGTTTTTTCTATGGTGCTTGATATCGATGGCATGGAAAGAGTTAACATAGATTCACACACAGACATTTTCGATATAGGCGGTGAGTATATGCGCGTATTTAAGCTGTGCAGTTACCTTGGCATACCGGCCGATCAGCTGATGGGAAGGCATGCGCGGAAAACACTGCTTATTGGGAGCGGAAATCGTATTGCCGAGAAGTGGTGGGACGAGAACGTATTACCCGCGAATACGGATGGGAGAACTATCGTGCTATTTAATCCGTTCGGCGGAGAGAGTGAGAGGAAAGGATTTAATACTTTAGAAGCTCCCGACATGAAAGGTCTTATCGATTTTCTCCATAGATTCATAGAGTGCGGGACTTTTATCGCCATTTTGCCGAATAATACGTGGTGGGGAAATTATGAGCAGGCCGAAAAAATTCGTAAACAGCTTGCTGAAGCATATCCAGGAGATGAAAAGTACATCATGCTCTTGCCGCAACCCGACCACCAGGTGATCGAAGGTGAGAGAGTGTCAAAGCTGGTCAAATATTGGATAAACCGGGCCGACCATGTTTTAACGGTCGAAGGAGCCATCATGCATTTCGCATGCGCCTTACAGAGGCCGTTTACAGTGATGAGAATAAAAGGAGGCCCACAGTACAGCGGCCCCGAATGGTACCCGCCGGTCCTGGCCGATAACCAAATGATCATTGAGGACTGGTGGAATGTGGAAAAAATCATCGCGTCTATAAAAGGAAAAACGGAGAAGATGCCTCCGGCAAGCGACGGATTATCGACCAAAGAACTCCGAAAATTCGCTCAGGACCCAAAGACGACTCCGGAAGCGCTTGTGGAGTATCTTAGCGATGGCCTATGGCATCAAATCGATGTGATCAGAGACGCGTTAAGGCAGGAAAAATACCGGAGTAAGTTGACTCAATTTGAAACAATACTCATGGAGAAAAAGGATCGATTAATACTATCGATAGCCATCATGGAACATGGAGGTCCGCTTGACTTTTTAGAGTCTCTTCAACAAATAAGAAGCTCATTTTGGGGTATTAACGGCGGTTTAGTTCCAAAATCTCTTATTACGGAGAGAATCTCAAATCTTAACGAAGACGATTTAGGAAGATTCCAGGCTATTTATGCCGGATATACTCGGGAAGCTAAAATAGTTAATGATACGTATAAAATGATTACCGAAGAAACAGCGGCAGGGATTGAGGATGTTACGGACAGGTATATAATATTTCTGAAAGAAGTCGAGAAAGTTCTTAATTCCTATTGTGATGCTTTTGGCGAAATATACGACAAGCTTGAGGAAAAATCATTCATTAAAGCCAATATCAGAAAGAACCTCTCTTATGCAAGGAGGATGTTATTTAATATACGCGTTATTTCGCTATTCTTACATGCCGGCGACGCACAGGGTACGGTGAAGCCATTGCGTTTTAAGGAGTGGCTTGATTCGCCGGACCGCACATGGCAAACCAAGGTAAAATTAGCTCCCGGCAAGCGACTTAACGTTGACGTAGATGCCGATCTGGATAAAGATTTGCATATTTTGGCGAATTCAGAGCTTCTGCATATGGCTCTTGAAAGAATAATTTCAAACGGATTTCATGTCGCAAGAGCCAATATGGGAAAAGTACCGGATGACCACAATAAAATTACCATCAAGGCCGTCTTATCGGAGGATGGTGGCAAAGCGCGGATTATAGTGTCTACACCAGGCAATATCGAGGAAAGTAACCTAAATATAAATTCTCGAATCGGCCTTCCGGAGTTATTTACTCTTGATTATTATAGGCCGGAGTTCCATCATGGCGTGGGCCTTCCTTTTACTGCTCAAGCCGTTAAGATCATGAACGGGAGTATCAGCGTTTTGAATATTAGAGATACGGATTATCCCAGAGTCGAATTTATAATAGAATTACCCGCTGCCAGTGAAAAGAATGTGGAAAAAATCATCAAGTCCACAGGGACGAGCTTGACTCCGGATTATGTTGTAAGGGCCTCTGAAGAGATGCTTACGACCCTGACCACGGCGCCCGTGATGAACCAGCCGTGCACCATAGGAATGGTCGTGAAAGCAAGTCCCCGCGCGAGCATAACTGAGGAATGGCTACGGGATAAATTTGCGAAAGAGATGGAGATTTTAGGCAGGAAAGTGAATACGCACATACTTAAGGAGAAGGGTATTCTTGAGTATGAACAGGACAATATAAAATATGTGGTGTACGTAGACAACGGAACGACTTCCGAAAAGAATAGAAAGAGACTAGAGGGATTTAAAGAACGGCTCGCCGCGCAGGGGAACCCAAAGGAGCGGACGTTTGCCTGGGTCCTTTCAAGCGATGAAACAAGGCCACATATGGAATCCATAGGTCTTCATGACGTCGCGTATCTGGTTGGGTTAAGGGGCGAATATATTCCCGTATCATGGCAGATGCTCGCCGGACCATTGTTCGCGAACCTCGTAGACTCCAAGAGCAGAGTCGAAACGAACGAGGAAGAAAGGGTCGGAGCCATTGTTGAGGCCATCATTGACACCGTGAGCAAGATGACCAGGAAAGATCGTAACGAGCTTGATAATACCCTCGGAAAGACGCTGCGTGCCGCTGATATGACAGCGCTTACCGAACTTTTTAACGGCATATCCCTCATATTGGACCTACCCGACATAGTCCCCGTAACCGGCGGCCTCGAAACATACCAGAAAGCGGACGAGAAGATACGCGCATCGTTGTAACGCAATGCATAAGTACGTAGGACGTGGGATGTGGGACGATTCGTGTATTATCGTCATCGCAATGAACCTTTGAATTGTCACGAATTTCACCTTTTATGTTGCATAGGTTGCAAAAGTTTCACAGGTTGCAGACGTTGCTTTTTTCGAATCTATGCAACCTCTGCAACCTTTAGCAACCCCTGCAACCTTTGCAACCTCTAACTGTCTCCCGAAATTTTCTCCTACAACCTACTACCTATTACCCACTACCTAACGTGCCATATCAAGTCGTCCTACGTCCCACATACCGCGTAACGGGCAAATAGTTAATTACTATTGACATAAGTTAGGAAATTCGCTTTAATAAAGGCGAGGTTGGATAAAAATGAATAATATGTTTGATGTTATTGTTGTGGGTGGAGGACACGCCGGTTGCGAAGCCGCTCTTGCCAGCGCTAAGCTCGGGTGTAAAACACTCTTTATAACTCTAAAGATAGACAAAATAGGCTTTATGTCATGCAATCCGGCTATAGGCGGCGTAGGCAAAGGTCAGCTTGTAAAGGAGGTAGACGCGTTAGGCGGTGAGATGGGAAAAGCCGCTGACGCTACGCTTATACAGTTCCGCATGCTGAATTCGTCAAAAGGATACGCGGCGCGGTCATCGCGCGCGCAGATAGACCGCAAGCGGTACAATATGTATATGCGGAACTACGTATTGAGCCGGGAAAACCTGACCGTTCTTGAGGATGAAGCGATAGGCCTTGATATACAAAAAGGCGCCTGTAAAGGTGTAAATACAAAGCATCACGGTATCATAGCCTCGAGAGCAGCCATCCTTACTCCGGGGACATTTTTGAACGGGATAATACACATAGGAATGGAGCATTCCCAGGGAGGGAGAATAGGTGAAAGCGCGTCTTGCGAGCTTTCAAAGAACCTCTCAAGCACGGGTCTTAGGATGCTGCGTCTTAAAACAGGCACTACGCCGCGTCTAGACGGTAAGACTATAGATTTTTCGGGACTGGCGGCCCAGGAGGGCGATAAGAATATTATTCCGTTTTCATTCTGGACTGAGAAAATCGGCATAGAACAGAAACCGTGTTTTGTGACCAGCACTAATTGCCGGACCCGCGACATAATAATGGAAAATCTCGACCGCTCGCCGCTTTACACGGGAAAAATAAAATCTACAGGCGTGCGGTACTGCCCCTCCATCGAGGACAAGATTTTCAAATTTCCCGACAGGATCTCTCATACTATATTTCTTGAGCCGGAAGGACTGGATACGGATGAGTATTACCCTAACGGGATATCCACCAGCCTCCCGTATGACGTCCAGGAGAAGATCGTGCACAGTATCGCCGGTCTGGAAAAAGCCGAGATAACAAAGCCGGGATATGGCATAGAGTATGATGTGGTCGATCCGACCGAACTCAATGCGACTCTGGAGGCAAAAGCCGTTAAGGGGCTGTTTTTAGCCGGCCAGATCGACGGGACGACAGGTTACGAAGAAGCGGCAAGCCTGGGTCTTATGGCCGGCATAAATGCGGCTATGCAGATAAAAGCGAAAGCGCCCATAGTGCTTGACAGGTCCCAAGGGTATATAGGCGTCCTGATAGACGACCTTGTCACTAAGGGGACCGCCGAACCGTACAGGATGTTTACCTCCCGCGTTGAATACAGATTGACCGTCCGTGAGGACAACGCGCATATAAGATTAAGCGGCATAGGCCGCTCTCTGGGTCTGCTTTCCGGGGAACAATTTACCAAGGTCGAAAAAGAGAAAGAAAATATAGAAGAGATAAAAAAAGCGCTGAAGACCATGTCCGTGACGGCCGGCAAAGAGATAAATGACCTGTTGGAAAAAAAGTTTTCCCAGACACCTCTTCGGGGGCCAACGACCCTTTACGGATTGCTGAAAAGGCCGGGTATAACCCTGGACGATGTAATGGGGATGGCGAAGTGGGATGGCCGTTATTCATACTCCGAAAAGATCCAGGCCGAAATCGACACAAAATATGAAGGCTATATCCGGAGAGAGCTTTCATATATAAGCAAGTTCAAGAAGATAGAGAAAATGCATATACCCGAAGGATTTGATTATCTGCGGGTAACCGGACTTTCCAGGGAGATAAAGGAGAAGCTTTCAAAGTTTAAGCCCCGCTCCCTGGGGCAGGCCTCAAGGGTATCAGGCGTTACCCCGGCAGCCATAGCTCTTTTAATGGTCAAGCTTCACGCGCAGGAATAGACCTTTTCGGCTGTCCGGGTGCAACCGTCCCGGAGTGAAAAATTCCGATGGATTACTATTATTCTTTCAATAAATATCTGCGGAAGACTTTTAGCACAAAGGTACATAGAATAGGATTGAACGCCGGTTTTACCTGCCCCAACCGTGACGGAACGTTGAGTAGGGACGGCTGCATATTCTGCAACGAAAAAGGCTTTTCGCATTTCGCCGGAACAGCGCTCCCGCTCAAGACGCAGATCGAGACATCCATGGATTTTTTAAAAGATAGGTTTAACGCCGAAAAATTTATAGCATATTTTCAGAACGCCACAAACACCTACGCCCCTATCGATAAGCTTAGAGAATCCTATGATACAATAAGGTCATTCCCGGACATCGTGGGTCTTTATATATCCACGCGCCCGGACTGTATCGACAGGGAAAAACTGGATCTTATAGAGAGTTATTCCGGCGATTATGATGTATGGATAGAATACGGCGTGCAGAGCGCGCATGACGCTACGCTTGAAAAGATGGGGCGTTCACATACGTTTTCTCAAAGCCTAAACGCCATAAAGGAGACATCCAGGAGAAAAATAAAAGTCGGAGCCCACGTGATCCTGGGCCTCGATAAAGAGACAAAGGAGGACGTAATACATACGGCTGAAACGCTTGCAAAGCTGCCCATATCAGGCGTGAAGTTTCATGCTCTTCATGTATTGCGTGACACGAGATTGGAGCGTTTATTCAAAAAAGGAGATATCGCTTTACCGGAACTATCTCAATATGTCGGCCTGGTATGCGATTTCATGGAGCGGCTTAGCCCTGAATGCGTCATACTGAGACTTGTTTCGGATGCTAAAAAAGAAGTCCTCGTGGCGCCCGGCTGGATCAATGGCAAACAGGCAGTAATAGAGGAAGTGAAAAACGAATTCAAAAGAAGGATGACGCGCCAAGGCGTATATTACCGACCGGTTTGACCGCTTTAAAACGGTCACTATGAGCGTGACTTGTATGGCGCGTAATGTATCAGATGATGACGAAAAGAAGAATTTGCGTATTTGGCAGCTATAGGGACCTCGGAAAAAGGGAAAAAGAAGATATCGTGAAATTGGGTACGCTACTGGCCGGAGAGGGGTTTGATGTCATAACGGGTGGTTTTGGCGGCACTATGGAGGATGTTTCCATGGGCGCAAAAAAGGCCGGCGGGAAAACTATAGGCGTGACATACTACAAAAAACAAGGACCTTCTAAAAAGCCGAATAGATATGTCGATGAGGAGATAAGGACAAAAAATATATTTGACAGGATAGATGTGATGATGAAAAATTCCGACGGATTTATTGTCCTACCGGGAGGGACGGGCACCCTTCTTGAACTGGCGGCCTGCCTGGAACATATCAATAAGGGCATGTTAAAGCCGAAACCGATAATAGCCCTGGGGGATTTCTGGAAGCCTGTAGCCGAGAAACTTACCGGAGAACCTGTGCTGAACGACGAAGCGCGGTCTGAATTCGGTGCCCTATCCTGCAGCGATCTGATCACGTTTGTCGGCACCGTTGAGGAAGCGGTCGGGAGGATAGTTTCCGCCCTTCAATGACGCGAACTCTCATCGTCCTTCTTCCTATGAGCCATGAGCTACGTAACGTGCTATATCGAATCGTCCATCGTCCTTCGTAACGAGCAAATTGTTAGTTTTATGTTGCATAGGTTGCAAAGGTTTCACAGGTTGCAGACGTTGCTTCTTTTTGAATCTATGCAACCCCTGCAACCTTTAGCAACCCCTGCAACCTTTGCAACCTCTAGCTGTCTCCCGAAACTTTTTCCTACTACATCCAACGTCCCACGTCCTACGTAACGAGCAAACAATTAGTACCCCTGAGCCAATATATCCATCGAGTCCGTTTCAATGAGTTTTCTGCTTGTAATTTACTTTCATGTATGTTAATATTTTCACCTAAACTATTTTTTTGAAATATGGGAGGTTTAGATGGTGAGGATCAAAAGGGTTTTAATCAGCGTATCAGACAAAACAGGCATCAAAGACTTAGCCAAAACACTTAGCGAATTCGGCGCTGAGATATTGTCGACGGGAGGTACGGCAAAAAAGATAAAGGAGTTAGGCATACCTGTAAAAGATGTTTCAGAACATACGGGTTTTCCCGAGATGATGGACGGCCGGGTAAAAACGCTGCATCCAAAGATACACGGCGGGCTCCTTGCGCTCAGAGAAAACAAATCGCACATGGACCAGGCAAAAAAACATGATATAAAAATGATAGACATGGTAGTGGTGAATCTCTATCCTTTTGAGAAGACGGTGGCCAAGGCCGGTGTGACGCTTGAGGAAGCTATAGAGAACATAGATATAGGAGGCCCTTCGATGCTTAGGAGCGCGGCCAAGAATAATAAGTCAGTGGCCGTAATAACAGACCCTTCCAAATATCCGGTCATAATAAAAGAACTTAAAGATAACAAGGGTTCGCTTTCCGAAAGTACGCTTGAAAGACTGGCGGTGGACGTTTTCAGGCGGACCGCCGAATACGATAAGGCGATATTCGAGTATCTTAATAAGGCCGCCGGCCATTCCAAGTCTTCGTGCTCCTCGACTGCGGCCGGGACAATCGCAAAAGACGAAGCCGAAGCGTTTTCCGATACGCTAAGTTTAAGTTTTAAAAAAGCGCAGGATTTGCGTTACGGGGAAAACCCGCACCAGAGAGCGGCATTTTATAAAGACCCCTCTTCCCGTGAAAGCGGGGTATGTAATGCCATACAGCTTCAGGGGAAAGAGTTGTCGTTTAACAATATCCTCGATTTAAACGCCGCTATCGAGATAGTCAAGGATTTTGACAGGCCGGCAGCCAGCATCATAAAGCACACAAATCCCTGCGGCGCCGCGGTGGCGGATTCTTTATACAGGGCTTATATGGACGCTTTGGAGTGCGATAGATTGAGCGCTTTCGGCAGCATCGTAGGCCTTAACGGCAAAGTAGATAAGGCGCTTGCCGAGCTCATGGTGAAGGAAGCGGATTTCATAGAATGCATAATAGCGCCTTCTTTCGACAATGATGCCAGGGAAGTCCTGTCAAAAAAGAAAAACCTGCGGCTTCTGGAAGTGCCTGATTTTAAAAAGACAAGCGAAAAAGAGATGGATTATAAAAAAGTGGTAGGGGGGCTCCTGGTCCAGGATATGGATTTAAAGGTCATAAGTAAAGACGAACTTAAGGTAGCGACTACCGCTAAGCCCTCAAATGAAGAGGTAGAATCTCTTCTATTCGGATGGAAGATAGTCAAACACGTAAAGAGTAATGCCATAGTCCTCTGTCAGGGCACAAAGACAGTCGGGATAGGAGCGGGACAGATGTCGCGAGTCGATTCGGTCATTATCGCCTGCCGGAAAGCCGGAAGTAAGACCAAGGGCGCGACCTTGGCCAGTGACGCCTTTTTTCCAAAGCCGGACGCGATAACAGAGGCTCATCGCGCGGGCATAAAAGCTATAGTCCAGCCCGGCGGCTCAAAAGGCGATGACGAGATAGTTGAGGCATGCAATAAGTACGGAATCAGCATGGTGTTTGCCGGGGCCAGGCATTTCAGGCATTAATAGATTAAGTAACCAGGAACCAGATTACGCTCTGGTATCTGGTTTCTCCCGAACGGAGTGAAACATTTTAAGCACTAATGGATAAGAAGAAAATAGCGAAAGCAGTAAAAACAATCCTCGAGGCGGTCGGAGAAGACGCCGCCAGAAAAGACCTTCTCGGCACGCCCGAACGCGTCGCGGATATGTACGAAGAAGTCTTAAGCGGCATGGAACAGGATCCCGAAAAGGAACTCGAGGTCATACTGTCGCAGGACCACGACGAAATAGTGCTTCTTAAGGATATACCTCTCTACTCGATATGTGAGCACCATTTGTTGCCGTTTATCGGTAAAGCCCATGTGGCATATGTTCCTCAGGGCAACAGGGTGACGGGCTTAAGTAAACTTGCGAGGGTCGTAGATATATTGGCAAAACGACTTCAGGTCCAGGAGCGTCTTACGACTCAAATAGCCGAGGTAATAATGAAAAAGCTTAAACCCAAAGGGGTGATGGTTGTAATCGAAGCTGAGCATCTCTGCATGAGCATGAGAGGGGTCAAAAAACCGGGAGTAACCACGGTAACCAGCGCCGTTAGAGGTATATTCAGAACCAATCCTAAAACCAGAACAGAGACACTCGCACTCATAAAGCCATAAGTCAAAAAAAGATAACCTTAACTAATACCTCTGTCATTTCACCGTTTCATCAACCTTCATTTTTCGTATTATTAAATAATCCCCGCATACACCCTTTCTTATTTTATACGCTACCCATACCCCAGTTGACTCATAAATAAATGTTACCGAAGTAATAGACGGAGTTTAGCGCCTTTTCTTGACATCATTGTCAATATTAGTATATAATATACACTCTCATCATGAAAAAAAACGCAATAGTCACACAGATCGGTTCGCTGCCATTCGATGATGTCGGAAGGGCGGTCGAATATAGCCTGAGGCACGATATACCATTTTTGCCGGAACTTCCCAAAAGAGGGGATGCCATGTTAAGTTATATCAAGAATCCGGGAAAACTAAGCTGTCTCGAGGAGTTTAAAAAGAATAAATTCAAAACCGTAAAGATACAGTGTGTGGGCCCGGCGACTTTGCTTCTCAGCGGATATGGAGAGGATGAGGCGGTAGAGAGGGCCTGTGAGCATATAACGGCGATATTGGACGGTCTGGAAGCGGAGGAAGTCATACTTTTCCTGGATGAACCGGCTTTGGGCCAGTCCGGCGCGGATTACAGAGAATTGTGGGAAGCGTTATTCGCCAGCTTCAGTGTAATTCCAGGTGTGCATACTTGCGGGAATATGGATTGGGATATCATGTTTGATTCCCCGATTAAATTTATAAGTTTTGACGCATCTAAATATGATCTCACGAAATATTCCGGATATCGCAGCGGAAAGAGCATAGCTTGGGGAGTAGAAAAGATAGAAGACGTAAAGGATTTTAGAGATGGAGATTTACTGACGCTGCCCTGCGGGATCGGCTCGCCTGTATATAAAGTAGGAGACTGCGAGCCCGGTTTGAAAAGGCTGCAGGATATAGCGGCAGAAATCGTAAAAGGGGCCTGATCATGAAGAGAATACCTTCAGATTTGGAAATTGCCAGGCGCACGCGGTTAAAACCGATAAAGACAATTGCCAAAAAATTGGGTCTTAAAGAAGGTGATTTATATCTTTACGGAGACTACAAAGCGAAGGTGTCGCTTGCCGTTTTGGAGCGCTTTAAAAATAGAAAAAACGGCAGATATATAGATGTGACGGCGATAACGCCTACTCCGCTAGGCGAAGGAAAGACGGTTACAACCATTGGCCTGGCCATGTCTTTGAATAGTATCGGCAAGAAGACGACTGTCTGCATACGTCAGCCATCCTTAGGTCCTGTTTTCGGAATAAAAGGCGGGGCCGCCGGAGGCGGTTATTCCCAGGTGGTGCCGATGGAGGATTTTAATCTTCATCTGACAGGTGATGTCCATGCTGTCGGCCTGGCGCATAACCTTTGTGCCGCATTTTTGGATAACTCAATGCTCAAAAAAAATCCCCTCGGCATAGACCCTGATTCCGTAATGTGGCGCCGGGTAGTTGATGTGTCTGACAGGTTTCTGCGGAACATAAAGGTCGGCTTGGGCGGAACGCAGGACGGTTTTGAGCGGGATACGGGATTTGATATAACCGTAGCCAGCGAAGTCATGGCAATACTTGCCCTGACGAGCGGTCTTTGGGATTTACGTAAGCGCCTAGGGCGCATAATGTTGGCTACTACAAAAGATGGGCGTCCGGTTACCGCTGAAGATATCAAAGTGGCGGGCGCGATGGCTGTCCTTCTTAAAGACGCGGTCATGCCGAATCTGCTTCAGACCGTAGAGAACACGCCCTGCTTTGTCCACGCGGGGCCGTTCGCAAATATAGCGCACGGCAATAACTCGATCCTCGCCGATAAGATAGCCTTGAAGCTCTCGGAATATG
>Ga0154667_121_pt10 | contig 18103 bp, 13 predicted proteins | sample Rifle2008BG13ft_FD_116096 | JGI IMG/M metagenome (GOLD analysis project Ga0154667, IMG submission 116096) | Omnitrophica bacterium RBG_13_46_9 | reverse complement strand
TTTCAACTTGTCTATTAACAAATAGGCATCTACCATGTCATCGATATATATATAGTCGCGGGAAATGTCAGGGGAAACCAGATTCATGGTCTCTTTAAGATATAAGGACTTCATCAATGTAGGAATAAATCTTGTCTCATCCTCGTATGGCCCGTAAATGGAAAAGGGCCTAAGGGTCACTATGGGCTTTTTTTCCTCTCTTGCGATGTGGGAACATAGTAATGTCTGTGAGCACTTTGTGGCGGCATAATAGCTTGATGGCTCGAGCAAGTCGGTCTCTCTCATCGCGGATTTTTTAAAACCGTATTCGGAGGAACTGCCGGTATTCACAAAAAGCTCATAACTTGTCTCGGAACAGGCCCTTAACAGGTGCCAGGTACCCACTATGTTTGTCTCTACGATTTTGTCAGGTTCTTTCTGATAAGAATATGCGCCGTATGTAGCAAGGTGATATATGACATTTGGCCTTATGCGTGAAATGACTTTTTTTAATTTTTCTGTGCTAGATAGATCCGATGTGTGACATATGACTTTATCGAGAATATCGTCTATGCGCCACAGTTTGGATTCCCGTCTTAGGATAATATGTATCTCATTATCTTTATCGATCAATCTTCTGAGTAAGGAGGAACCGACAAAGCCCGTAGCGCCTGTTATCAAATAAATCCTTTTCACGCTTCGCCTCCATTGTGAGGCCCGACGGCCTTAAAGCCATGGCCTCTTCTGTTTTAAGGATTCCGCCATTTTAGCAAAAATACTAAAGCCTGAAACCATTCACCGAAGTTCTTACGAGAGGTGTGGTTTTCCGGTCGTCAATATTCTAAAGCTATGATACTTTCACTGTCAAGAATATAATAAGCGCAAGTATCAACGGCTTTTTTGGTTAAATATGGCTAATCACTTATTTTGCGCTTGCTTATTATCCGCATCCTCCAGGCTGCGGATATAATCAAGGTTCATACGAGCTTTTTTATGATTCGGGTCGATCTCAATGGCTTTTTTGAAATATTCTTCCGCGCGTTTATTCTCGCCTTTTTTGGCATACGCAAAACCGAGGTTATTGTAGGAATCGGCGTTTTTTGGGTCTACTTTTATGGCCTTATTGAACATCTCTATAGCCCTATCGATATTTCCAGTCTTACCCAGCTCTACGCCTACTTCATTCAGGGTTTCGGCTTCTTTGGCGTGGTCTACTACGCCGGTCTCGGCTTTTGTACCCTCCGAAAAGCTATCCCTTCTCTGATAGACGGCAACCCAGTTTTTGGAAAAAGGCTCATAACCCACACAGTCGTTGCCCCATCGATATACGGTCAGGTCAGGCGATATGATATCCGCAAAGCCCACACGATCGTAATATTTTTTATTATACTGCCCAAACCAATCGAATATCGGCCGTTGCGAAAATACGCTCGTCAGCCACGAGGTTGGGATATTTACAAAAATCAAAAGTTTTGGACGGGCCTTTTCGATCTCCGCGATCATCTCTCGCTGCATCTCATCCGCAAACTTGTGTTCCTCCATCAGGCCATACATATAAATATAGCCGGTAGCGGAACGCCTTTTTGAATAAAAGTAAATCTGCGGTTCTGATCCCAAAACGGCTATAAGGTCATTTTTCGTGGTATGTTTATCTATATATTTAGCTATTTCCGGAGATTCCGGGAAAGGGTCAAGGCTGGAACCATACATTATTCGGGACGCTGTCGCCGGATTGGGTTCAAACAAAAATATTCGCTGGAAATATACGGGGTATAAAAAGGCAACGGCCGCCAAAAATACCGGGATCCCTCTTTTTAAAGGCAGGAAACGCCCTGCGGGCAGAAGCCTGCCGATAGAACTTGTGCCAATGCCGCCCAATATGGCTATGGCGGGAAGTAAGAGAATAAAATAATGCGGGCGGAAATAAAAACCCGGGAAAACCGACAAAAATGAAAAGATGAAAAATAAGCCGACAAATAGACTGAAAGGCCACATCTTCCTGTTCCACAAAAGAGCCGTAAGCCCGATAACAGCAAGGCTCCAGATAAGAAGAGACGGATGTATTATCCAGGATATTGTCCGAATGAAATTCTCCGTGGAAAATGGCATTAATGAAGCGTATTCTCGTGCATAGGTAAACGTCCAAAACCAGAATTTATCAAAGACACCTGCCAGAAACAAGACAATAACAGTCAGTATAAACGGGATCGTTATACCCATTAGGAATAATGCGCATATTAATATTATTCTCGGCCAGATGACCGGTCTGCGCTTCCATAACTCGGAAAAAAGGTATATAATTGCGGGGATCGTAAAAATACCCCCATGCTGTTTTATGACAAATGCCGCGCCGAAGAATAACCCGCTCCAAAAGAAAAACGTTACGGGACCGGACCTGACCGCACGGAGCAACAGCAAAAATCCTGCGATTACGGCAAAAATAACGAAGTGCTCGGCATTAGCGCTGACGCCCATGACCGAAGGGCTAAGCGATAGGATAGCGAAATAAGCGCTGGCTGCGATACCCGCGAAGGAATCCAAAAGTCGTCTTCCAAGCAGGAAAATCAGAATAATCGTCGCAATATTTATGACGAGTAGACCTAAGCGTATGCCGGTGTGTGTCTGACCAAAAATAGCCATGATTACCGCATAGACGGCATAGATTCCGGGCATTTTCATGTTATACGCGCTCATATATGGGGGTACCCCCTGTAATATGAGCTGTCCGGCATAGGCATATTCGCCTTCGTCACGCTCAAGGGGTATCTGTGACAGATAAACCCGGAATGCGGTAATAAATATCGCTATGCCTAGAATTATCGCCCACGATATATACGCGGGGTATGTTTTTCGTGATACAGGTTGGTCCGATGTGATATCCTGTGGCATATTTTTGACTTGATCTACTTTTGTAATCCGTATAATCATAAATCGGACTTTTTTATAGCTTTTATTCTATATGGCGCAAAATCAAAAAAAGCGCATCGCGGGGATCTTAGGGCCTGTTTAAAAAACCAAGCTGCCGCGCATACGACCTTATATGCCAGATCGTCAAATCCTGGCTTTTCCCCATTTTGTAGACTTTTACAAATTCCATGTAGTCGGTTATCGCTCCGGCTATAACAGCCACGACAATGCATACAAGTAAAACTGAAAAAATGGGTTTATAAAGCTTGATTCTTAGAAGACGACTTACAAGCCAAAGGCCTAAGCCGCCTATAAGATAAAAAGGTCCGTATAAAACACTCACGTAGCGCAGATTCTGCTGGTATGGTACGGTAACTATGATTATCATAAGTCCTATCATAAAAAATATGATCCCAAAAACAGAGCTTCGGCTATTATCCGATACCATCTTTGCCTTACCGGGCAAAGTGCCTGATAGGAACATCCCGGCAATGCCAAAAAGGAACAAAACAGCGTTCCATGGGCTCACCCTCCAGAACGCCCCGAAAAAATGATACCACGGACCTGACTGATAAGTAGTGGCATATGAATTTTCGGGCATGGCTTCCTTGATATGCGCCAATACTCTTATGTAATTTGATGTTCCGCCGGCAGCGCATGACAATAGAGCCAGGCTTATTCCCACGCCCAATGCGCTTAAGCATATGAATAAAAAGGCCTTGGCGAAAGACTTCTCCTTTATAAAAAATACCAAAAAGATCCAGGCTGTGCATAAAGCGTAGAAAGTCGCGCCGGGCTCCTTGATCAGCATGCAATAGCTGCCCGCCAGGACAAAAAGGACGCACCATATTCTTCTGCGGCCCCCTCTTATTATTTCGCAACACACATACAGAAGAAAGAAGCCTGCGCATCCAAGCAAAGCCTCCTGCCAGGTGCGCCGCGCTATAGCCAAATCCACCGGCGAAACGCTCAAAAATAAGAGGGCATATATAGCGATCCACTGATTAAAGAATCTCAGTCCGCACAGTATTAAAAGCCCTAGGGTAACAACGCTAAAAAAGCATGATAGATATGCGCCTACGTTTGAATCAGTCCTACCCATAATCTTCATAGTCATAGCCAGAGGGATAAGATACCCCACCCTGGTAGGCGGCGGGAATTTCCATTCTATTCTATTGCTATCATATGAATCCACCAATGACCTCAAGCCTTTCCATCCATTTTGCGATATTTTCGCTGCCTGGAGTGTGTATACCTTTTCATCCGGTGACCTTTTAGCCGTATCCGATACGTTGTAAATACGCAGTGTCACGCCAAGCAAAAGAGCGGATATAATCAAAATAAATGCGACTGGCTTCGCCAAAGCGCTCTCCACTTCTGTCTCGGCCTGCTGCGGAGCCACCTGGCCGGATAGCCCCCGCTTCTTTTCATTATTCAACCTGGCTTTTTTCCCCATTTTATTTCCTTTATATCGTCAAACCGCCGGCATAAAATGTATCTATCCGCAAATAGCCACGGCTTAAATATCATATAACGGTCGTTTCTATTTTCTGCGGTTCTTTCAGGTTATTTCCTGTATTTTTTTTCAATTAACACATTGACCTCGTAAGGGTCTAATTCTTTCGCCTTGTTCAGACACTCGTTCGCTTTATCCATGTCGCCTCTTCCCGCGTATATTTTATACAGGTTATAATATGCCATGCCTGTGTCGGGCTTTATTTCAAGACATTTCAGAAAGCTTTCTTCCGCCTTGTCCATCTTCCCCATTTCCGCGTACGCGACTCCTAAATTGTTATATACCTTGAACGCCAGTGGATTAAATCTAATGGTATTTTCGCAAACAGCTATCTCGCTAGCCCAGTTTTTATTGTGGGTGACGGTAATGGCCGCCATAGAAGCCACATAAAGAAGCGTGATTAATATGACGGAAAAAGAAAGAAAGATGTTCTTCTTCCGGGTTATGTCATACAGTTGCGCTATGCGAAATGCCAGAATTAGAAATAAGCCTATGGAAGGTATGTATAGCCAGTTATCCGCTAACGTCGAGAGTAGCGGTGTCACAATATTTAATGAGGGGAATATCCATATCAGAAACCAGAGAAATCCGAAAAAAACCGGCTTCGAATTTTTTTGCGCCTTGTATACAACAAGCAGCAAAATGACCAAAAGAGCGGTCGATAAGAATATCCTGACGTTGAAAAAAGAGCTGCCGACCCACGCCAGCCGCTCAATGTGCAAATCATTAGGGAAAAAGATCAGCCTGACATACTGCATCATTATATACGGCGCGGTGATGATCCGACTGAAAAACGGAAACGGCTCAACCGTGCCGGGGGTATAAAAACTCATGTATTTTACCCTGAATAACAGATATGCGGCAAGCGTTACGGCAAAAGGCGTATAGTATAAAGGCTCAGGTATCCCTTTCTTCAATACGGTCCATCGGAATAAAAAAATATCAAACAAAAGAATGACAAGAGGCACGATAAGCGCGGATTCTTTTGTCAGGAGCGCGAAAATAAAAAATAATACAGACAGCGCGAAACAGCCCTTCCCCGTCTTTAAATATTTGAATTTAATATAACAATGTAAACTTAAGACGGCGAAAAGGCACAGCATGGAATCCGCCCTGCCTGCTATGTAAGAGACCGCGGCGGTATGGACGGGGTGAACGCTGAAAAAAAGCGCGGTGAGGGCCGCGTAAATCTTATTGCCAAAAAGCAAGATTATGAAAAAGTAAATCGCCATTACCGCCAGAATATGGAACATCACGTTGGTCATATGGAATCCCAAAGGATCGTCCGCCCATAAAAAATAATCCACCATGTAGCTTACGGTCTGCAGCGGGCGGTAATAATTCGTGTTTCCGAATATATTAGTCGACGAAATGAACGCCTTGGGTATATTTCTTATATCTTTTATAAAGTCATACTGGACGATCATGGGCTTGTCGTCAAAGACAAACCCGCCCTTCAGGGAATTAAAATATATCCCGACTGTTAAAACGGCGATTAAAAATAAAATAAACGCGGATTTGACCTTAGGCTGACCGGGCATGACCTCGCCTTTTTCTTCCGTTTTCGCGGTCTCTGTCTTTACGCCTTTCAAGTATTGGCGTATCTTTCTCTCCTTTAAACCGAGGTCTCTGGCGATCTGCTCGATAGATTTTTTGTTTATGTTTTCCAGTATGTATTCTTTATGCTTATGTTTCATCGCCTATGCGCTCTCCTCATGCGCCCTCCGGGACGCAATCTATTTACCCCTGGCCTCAAGACTTAAAATGTAATCCAGGTTAACGCGCGCTTCTTTATGGGTAGGGTCAATTCCAAGGGCTTTTCTGAAATATTGTTCCGCAAGTCCGTGTTCCCCTTTTCTGAAATACGCTATACCTAAGTTATTGTATGACTCTACATAGTTCGGGTCGAGTCCTATGGCTTCTTTAAACAAGAAAACTGCGTTTTCGAGCTTTTTGAACTTCCCCTGCTCTATGCCAAGCTTGTTCAGCAATATAACTTCTTTGGCCCTATCCTCTCTTTTCTCTGCCTGCGCCGCAGGCGGAATAGCTTTACTAACCCATTGCCTTTTAAGCTCATACGCAATCCTGATATTTTTATTGGCGAGGTCATAATCAGGGTCTACCATCAAAGCCATTTTATAATACCTTATCGCGTTGTCAAAATCGTCTTTTTTCGCGAAATCCAGGCCGATGTTATTATATCCTAAAGCGATATTCGGATCCTTGATCAGCACATCCGTAAATAACGTCTTGGTGTCCTTCCATATAAGACACCTATTCCATGTCAGAAATGAAAACAAGGTGACCGCCGCGAAAAAGAAAAAAATCATGGCAAACCTTACAATCCTGAGTCCCGCTATCTTGTTTCGGGCTACCCAGTCAAAAAATACCGCCAATATGTAAAAAATCCCTACGGAGGGTAAATACATATATCTGTCGGCGGCGAAGGCGGACCCGGCTGTTATTATCTTGAGAACGGGGGCTATTGTGACGATAAAAAAAGCGCTTCCGAACAGAACCTTCTTTGAATATCTCATCGAAAACGCTATGGCGGCCAGCAGCAAACCTAAGCCGGCGGCATAATACTTGATCTCTGCCATGTGCTCCGGCCTGACAGTGCTGTAATAAGCGTAAATAGCGGACAGCTTCACAGGCATAAAGGTCTTTGACAGATAAAACAAAATCGTCTTTGAGAGGAAATATATCTTGGCGCTCAGATCTATATCGATCTTGGTGGCCCCCGTAAGGGATTGGAAATATATGTTTAAAACCCCGAAAGCCAAAGCCAGCGCAAAAAATGGGATCTTCTCAAACAGTGATTTTATATTTATCTTTCGCCCGAGAAAATAGTCCAATAGTATAAAAATAATGGGGACGGTAACGGCCATGGGTTTTGATAAAAGAGAAAGAAACATGAACAGAAAACATAAGACATAATCCGAAATCTTTCCGCGTTTTAAATATGCCAGATAACCTGACAGGGCGAGGATATAAAAAATAGCGGATAAGAGGTCCTTTAACTCGGTGACCCACGCGACCGACTCGACATGCAACGGATGGACGCCGAAAAGAACGGCTGCCATAAACGCAACGCCGGGCCCGCCTGAAAGGGAATATATAAAAAGGAAGACCAGGACCGTAACCGCAATATGCAGCAGGTAATTTATCAGGTGGTACCCTAAAGGGTCCAGTTTAAAAAAATGGTATTCCGCAGCGTAGGTCATCATCACCAACGGACAATAGGTCCCCACGAAAGCGCTCGTTAAGATCGTCTTTACGTTCGCCGGGGAAAAACCCCTGATCGATTCATTTTCCGTGACATACAAAGGGTCATCCCACTCCACGAAATCATTAAACAAAGACGGCAGAAACGCGACAGCCGTTATGGCCACGATTATGGAAACACATAGCGCCGTCGGATATCTTCTTGCCGTTTTGTCGTCATTCATAAGACCGGATAGACACTGGCTTAATAAGCATCATTCCACATCCATACTCAGATTTTTTTTGGAATGGATCATAATATGCCAGTGAAACTCCTTTAAAAGGGGTACCTTCATGAGCGCTTCGTCGATTCTTATCATGATCTTTGTGAAAAAACTGTTGAATGGGATTATCTGCATTATCGGAAATAGATACGCGGTAGCGCACAACGGAAAAGCCATAAGGCCGAAATAGCTGATGTTCTGAATCTCAAAACCATTCTGCGCTATTATCCCCGTAAGCTTCTCGGAATGGAATACCCGATGATAATCGCTGAAATTCGCCGAGGCCTTCACATACAATTGGCCGATCCTGCGCCAGATCAAATTATCCCGGCACGGCTCGGAAACCACAAGCCATCCGCCTTTTTTTAATACCCTATTCAGCTCCCTTACGGCTTTGTAAGGTTTTGCTAAATGGTGCAGCACGCTTTTGCAGATCACCGTATCAAAACTCTGGTCCTTAAAGCATATCGTCTGGGCATCGCTCACGGCTATTTTCGCATCTTTATTCTCCTGAAACGCTACTTTCAACATGTCCGAAGACAGGTCTATTCCGTAGACATTATCGTAACGCTTAAGGAGAAACCCGAGCGTCCTGCCGACCCCGCAACCGTAATCCAGAATATAACTATTGCGGTTCTCGGAAGCAAATTTTACCATGAGGCCATTCCAGTAATCCTGATAGGCCAGATAGAATTTATCTTTATAAACCGATTCATATTTGCCGGCCAATATTTTGTGAATATCCGAATCGCCGAGTTTTGCCACCATTACCCTGATTCTCCGTAAAGGCTATAAAGGCAGGTTGATCAAACCTACTTTCCTCACCAGCAAGTAATGCCAGCCGATAGATACGGACCACCACGTACATAATATAATCGCGACTATCGCTGTCAGGCTTCCGATATGATACCCGAACCTGCTATCAAGCTTTTTCTGCACTGTTTCAAGTAAACCGGCAGAGAGAATGGCAATAGCCGGGTACGCGGGCAGTATATACCTTAACTCTTTGCCCACCTTGGACATCAGAAATGACATTAAAAACATGGTTATCCAAACAAATAGAAAGATCTTCTTCTTTCTTTCCGCTTTCGCCTTCTCATCGACACATTTTCCGAATAATCCGAATATAACGGGATAGACCAAAATAAAAAGCGGGGTCTGGAACGGCGTGTTTACCAGATACATATACCACGGGCGGTCAATAACGAATTTGAACCATGGATCTGGACCTGATAGCCGTTCCTGAATAGAAGCCGGAGAATAAAAGAACGACCCGTAAGTCTTTAATACCTGCAAATACCACGGCAAGGGCACTAAGACGGCTGTAACGAGAAAAACCATGAACTGTTTACTGAATACCCTCTTTTCCAAAAGCTCGTAAACGAGGACTACAAGGATGACTATACTACCGCTCGGTTTAGTGAGGGCTGCCAGGCCGGCGCATGAGCCGGCCATAAAAATCAGGGGCAGATTTCGTCTCTCTTTTCCCAAATAGTACGATATTAAAGCCGCGGCCACAAAAAATGCAAGGATGTCGTCGGCCCAGATTTTTTGCGAGGTCATCAATTCTATAGGGCTGATACTTAATAACATGGCGGCGCATACCCCTACCTTACCCGAAAATAAAACCCTTCCAAAAAAGAACGTGGCGGCTATCAATAACAGACTGAACGATACGGGAACGAATACGGAATAGAACTGGCCTTTAAAAAAAGACTTTGGGCCTGTGAACGGATACCTGGAATATAAATCCGCGGATAATGCCAGATATGGCTTATCGTGAGCGAATAGCTTATGCGAAAACATCAAGGCGTAGATAAAAAGCGGCGGCTTATGAAATAAGGGTATGTCGTAATACGAGGGGAGCTTTTCTAACATATTCCCCTTTGACCCCTCCGGAGCAGGCACCGCTTTTATAAAATCACGGTCTTCGTATTTAAACAGATCCACCCCTCTTAAATTGTATCCCTGAAACCCGGATTTATCCAACTTCATGGCTAAAGCTATGTAAATAATCTGATCGCCGCGGTAGTGCTGAAAGTAAAAAGCGGGGAGTCTAAAAAATAATGAGATCAACAGCACAAATAGGACCGCTGAAACTAAAATCACTCTTTTCATTCTAGCCAAGCCTTTCAACAATATCATAATCGATCTGCCTGGACTTCATCCACCTGACCGCTATCGTATCTATAGATACGATAGCGATCCTATTGCTTATGTTGTATTTCGATTTTCCGTGCCTTCTTGGCAGATGATTAACCTTTATTTCGGCCACTTTGAACCCGTTGATTTTAAATAAAGCGGGCAGAAAACGATGAAAACCGTTAAATAAGGTTATATCTTTAAGACAACTCTTGCGGAGGGCCCTGAAGATGCATCCGGCGTCATTGATATCGAATCCTGTAACAGCCTTGCGTATAGAATTCGCTATTTTCGAAGAGAGCCTCTTTGAAAACGGGTCCTGCCTGTTTTGCCTCCAGCCACACACCAAGTCATATTGATCCATTTTCTCCAATAACCTGGGTATATCCTTAGGGTCGTATTGTAAATCGCTATCCATGGATACGATGATATCTCCCTCGGAAATTTTATACCCAGCTGCCAGCGCAGCGGATAACCCGCGATTTCTGCGTAACCTGATATACCTGGTATTGGAAAAACGTCGTGCAATATCCACCGCCGCTTCGCGGGTACCGTCGGTGCTGCCGTCGTCAACTATAATTATTTCAAAACCCAAAGAGAGGCCTGAAAGTACGCTGACAATCTCGGGGACAAGCAGAGGCAGGTTCTCCTTTTCGTTAAAGGCAGGAAGAATCACGGACAATTTTAGTTTTGTATCGTGCACCATACTCTTGTCCTATCTCTGTCTTCTTATCAACATCACATTTCTTATATAGACGAATAGACTCATTGACTGACCCGCTATAAATACTGGGTCACGCCTATAAAGAGAGTAGCTAAAAAGCCCCACGGCCCCGCAAATACTAAGATACCAGAAACTTATCGGTATCACGCTTTGAGAATGCTTTTCAGAGACGACCCACTGTATAAGAAATCTTAGGAAAAAACATATTTGAGCGATAAATCCGATGCACAACCATATCCCTGCTTCTCCGATATAGTCCAAAAAGATCCTTACCATGTTACCTCCGTTTATGTAATATAATAAGCTGCCGCGAAACCAATTTTTGCCTGTGATTACGGTGATTTTTTCCGCCAGAGGCGGATCTGACTTCGGCAGAAAAATAGATTACAGCGATTCTTTCATCCAGAAGTAATCACTGCAATCTTTTCTTTAATCGCTGTAATCATAATTTTGTGACACCATATGTAATATAATATAGGGTTCCAAAAAAATACAGCCTTCGGATAGGCCCATGACAGCCTATGCAATAGGTTCAATTATCCCTCAATAATGACACATACCCTATCTTTTATATTTTTTAAGCGCCTCTTTTATATTCGGCTGGTCTTGGTCCAGGGCCAGCGATTTCTCCCAATGATAAACCGCCTCTTTTATATTACCTTTTTTCAGATATGCCACGGCGATATTGTTGTAATACAAAGGCGTGTTGGGGGATATCTCCAGGGCCTCTTTATAGACCTCTATCGCGTTATCGTATTCTTTATTCAGTTCATAGTATACGCCTAAATTGCTTAATACCCGTGGTGACCTTCCGTACTTTAATGTGTTCGAATAGATAGAGGGCTCGTTTCTCCAATCGAAATTACGCATGAATGTCAAAGACACGAAATAGACGATTATCCCTATTAAGCAAATATAAGACAGTCTCTTTTCATATTCCCCTTTTTGCATCAGGTCCTTTAAAAATATGGCGAAAATAGCATATATCCCAATAGCGGCTCCGTAAACCCAATGTTCGGCGAACATAGCGTTTAATCCGATAAAATTCATGTGCGGCAAGAGTAATATCACAAACCACAAAATCCAGAAGAATATATCCTTCCGCTTATTCCTTAATCTGAATGCCAAAAATAAAACCGGAATTATAACGAGAGACGCCAATATGACCTCCTTATCGGCGGTCGTTGACAAGAATACCCTGCGTTCCATATGGAGATTGAAAGGGAACAATATCAATCTCAGATATTGAAATACCAATTTAATATCGGTAAAGACTATGGCGTTAATGCCCAAAGGCCGTAATTTCACCCCCTCAAATTCTATAAACTTAAACCTAAGGAAACCATATAAAACCGGGATAATAAAAAATGGCATAAGCTTATATAGATTGATTTTTTTATCCTTTTTCATGTATGCCTCATAGGAAAGCAATAAAAGAGGCAATACAAGGGCTGTTTCGCGCGCGAGAAGAGAAAGGGCATAAAGCATAGCGGAGATTATATAAATAATAACGCGCGCCGGATTATTAGCGCTGTCTGACTTTATGTAAAAAAGAAACGCGGACAATAAAAACAGAAAATACAACGGGTCGCTTCTTCCCGATATATAGCTTATGGCTTCGGTGTTTAAGGGGTGTATGCCGAAAATGACCGCCGTTATGAAAGCTGTTACCGCCGATCCGGAAATACTAAATATCAGGTAAAAAAGCGCTATTGCGCATGCCGTCTGAAGGAGTATATTTGTTACATGAAAACCGGTGGCATCCATTCCCCATAGAAAATAGTCTACCATGAAAGACAGTTCCTGAATTGGCCTGTATATATTTCCGTTGTATTTGGCTTTTTCGGCGAATTCGTTCCTAAATATATACGCAAGGTTATCGAAGCTTTTTATGGCATCGTTTCGGACCACTATGGTCTGATCGTCCCATACGACCCCGCCGGTGACTATGTTCGCGTAGGATGCCGTTACCATAATAATCAATAGAAGGATAAAAATATATTTGCCGCCGCGCCGTACGGGGCCAGCGGGAGTACTGACCTCTACGGGTCCTGCTTCCGGTTTTTCCACTTTTATGCTTTCCAGATACTTGCGTATCTTTCTCTCTTTCAGGCCCAGTTCTTTGGCTATCTGACCTATGGGTTTTTTCCCAATATTTGCTTCTATATACTTTTTGTGTTCAGATTTCATTTTTTATGTTTTCTTCTTTTCCCTGAATTACAGTGTAAGTATATCACAACTTTTTACAAAATAAAAGTTCGCCTTATATTATTATATTACCATAATTATCGTAATTAAAGCGATGATATATAACTTGGATTTGCGGTGGGATGGCTTGGGTTAATATGCGCTTATTGGCGTTGTTTAATATATAACAACTGTTTTTGGGCTTCTGTCTTCAGGGCCTCACTATCTGAGGCCAATACCTTTTTAAAATTCTCCTCTGCCTTCGTATATTCAGACAAACGCATGTATGTAACTCCTAAAACATAATATACCTCTGTTATCTCTGGCGAGGGATATATTCTGTTGGTTTCAACCGCTTTTTCGAGATACTTTACAGCATTCCCATAATCTCCCTTTTGCCCATATATAGCCCCTATTACCCTGTAGAACTTAATATTTGGCCTCCATTTTACGCTGGAAAGGTAGAATTTTATCTCGCTCTGGTAGTCCCGGTTTCTTTGAACCGTACCGTATCCATATACAATAAACATAAGCACTATCGAGAAAGAGAAAGCATCTCTAAAAAACATCTTCTTTTTGTATATCAAGCGCCAAACATGGACTATTATCGAGGAAAAAACCAGGTAAGCGCCTATAGACGAAAAATAAAGCCAGTTATCGGCATTAAACACCTGGAGAGGAAATATGTTAAGTAATGGTATCATAGAAACAGTAAACCATGAGATCCCGAAAAACAATATTCCGCTTTGGGCTTTTTTACCGCTTATCCAGCTTTTATATGAGGTTTTTAAAACATATAAAGCCAAGATAAGCCCCAAGACAGTAAGGATAGAATATAGGCTGCCAAAGATCGAATACTCTATGTCGGTGGTCCTGCCGAAATGAAGGTCGTAAGGCAGGAAAATTATCCTTATATCGATAAATAGGGTCTTTAAAGATGTCATAAGTCGGGGTAAAAGGCTTATTTTCGACAATTCTAAACTTCGCGTGGCAACGCCCTTAAAGGCGCTCATCCTAAGCGGAAAGTAACACAAAAGCGGCAAAACGTAAAAGATGTAAGATTTGATTTTAAAAATATTCTTCCTGTCAAAAACAGCGTTATAAATAAATAATACCAGCGGCAGCGTCACTATCGCGTATTCCTTGGAATACACCGCAAATAGATATGACAGAACGGAAAATAACAAAAACACCCAACCTCCATTCCTGCTATAGCTGACATAAAACATAATGGCTAGCAGCATAAACGCGGCGACCAGGATATCGGCTCTACCAGAAACATACGATACGCATGCCGTGTTTGCGGGGTTTATCCCGAATAACAGCGAAACAAAATATGCCAAATATACATCATTAAAAAGTTTCCTTATAAGTAAAAAAACCAAAAGGATGTTAAAAATATGTATTAAAATATTTGTGAGATGGAATCCCCTGGAATCGTTGCCCCATAACAAGAAGTCGAGCGCGTATGTAATAGTCTGTATGGGTCTATATGAATTACTGAGGGGTTCTTTTTCAAGGTCGTGGGCGAAGATATCTGTTTTGAAAAAAAATGGAACGTTCGATATTGTCCGTATCAGAGGATTTGACTCTACAAGCGTTTTATCATCGAACAAAAAAGGTCCGCCGAGTGAATTGGCGTATACGGCGGCTACTATGCCGACCAATAAAAGGAAAGATATAACTTTGGTTTTCCGCCGGACGGGCTGGATTTTAGCTTCTGCGTCTTTGCCGGTATGCGTTTGTTTTTTCTCTTCCAGATACCTGCGTATCTTCTTTTCTTTTAACCCAAGTTCTTTGGATATCTGGCTAACGGACTTTTTACCGATGTTTGCTTCTATGTATTTTCCGTTTTCAGGTCTCACGTTCTCTCTTAGTCATTAATGATTAATGTCTGTCCGATTGCAGACTGTCTATCAAGGACGCGCGCGCTTTCTTGCGCACAAGACATGCTCAACGACAACTTATTTTGGCTTCAAACTTTCTAAAGAGCCTGTATAAATGCACAAATAAAACCGGGGGTAAGATCGTTGTGATAAGTTCTTGCCACGAATTGCCTACATTTCTTTTCCATATACCAATTTCTTTGCGAAAATTCTCCACTTGAACATCCGGTACTCCGCCTTTAAAGCCGATGGCAAGAACCGTTACAGGAAAGGAGGGAAGCCCTACGTATTCGACGATCGAAATTGGGAAAGACGCCAACAGGCTTTTAAATCCCTTTGGAGTAAAACGCCAATAATCTGAGGGGTGATCATGAACGGGGAAGTACATTACGGAAGTAATGATTGCTGTTCCTGTCGGCTTTAGAACGCGGCAGACTTCTTCCATCGCGCGCCTGCAGAACTCAACATGTTCCAAAACATCGAGCATAATAACGGTACCAACGGATTCGTTCGGAAGATCGATATTGTGGAGATCCAAAATGCGGTCAACGCCCGGCCCGCTTCTTAAATCGGTCCTGACGTATGTTTTATTGGGAAAAAACTCTTTAAGCCGGGAGCGACTTTCTTGACCCGGCACAATTAACGAACCAAATTCGTAAATCGGCTCTACGAACTCGCATTTTTTATACAATGATTTTAGCAGCAGGTTAATCGATCTTCGCATATAACATTTTCAAATATCTCATATTAACTGTAAAATCGGGCCATGCTTTATTCAAACTGTTTAAATCTATAAATGCCTCTTGAGTGCATGATGTATTTACACATGGTCCAAACTATGCTTAGACCATATAGGATGCCAGCTAAAAATTTGATTTTAGAGGCTTCGTCAAAATACCTGGTTTGTATCGAAACCTCTTCTATCTTGAAATGGTGCATTAAAGATTGAACTATTATTTCCGTGTCGAACACGAAATTATTGCTGTTAAGCTCGAAATTTACCGTCCTTAACAAATCCGCGCTATAGGCGCGAAACCCTGAGTGGTATTCTGTCAGGTAATTCCCTAATATGACATTTTCGAAAGCGGTTAGCAGAATATTTACGTTATGTTTCCATATAGGCATGCCGCCATCGAGCGCTCCCCCTTTCATGATACGCGAACCAAAAACCGCATCAGCCCTTCCTCTTTGTATGGGCTCTATAAGCCTTGGTATTATAGTCGGGTCATACTGGTAATCCGGGTGCACCATCACCACTACATCTGCGCCTTCCGCTAAGGCTTTTTTATAGCACGTTTTTTGATTAGCGCCATATCCCATATTCTTTTTATGAACCACGGTTTCCAACCCCAGGCCCCTCGCTATCTCTACAGTCCTGTCAGCGCTCTTATCGTCAACCAGAATGACCTTATCGACAACATCTTTGGGGATATCCCCTACTGTCCTTTCTAACGTTTTTTCGGCATTGTATGCCGGCAAAACAACGAGAACCTTCATTTTCTTCTTGGGCGGCTTTTTTTTAGCGGCGATCGAGCTGGCCAGATAATCCAGCTTTCTCGCTTTGACAGCCAATGCTTCGATTTGATCGTGGAAATTTATCTTTAACCGCATATTCCCGATACCGTCTATCCTGGAGATAAAATCGAAAATCCTATACAGCGCGTAACTATGAACTTTAAGCCTTTTGACCCAGTATTTAACCGAGAATATCCTTATGTGAGGGCTGTACTTTTTTATTTTAAAGCCGCAGGCATCCAGCATCTTGCCGAATGTATTTTTCGAAAAGTAGAAAAGATGAAACTTGTTTATCCCCCACCATTTGGCTTTTAAAATTTTGCTCATCGTGCTTGATATGTCAGGAGTACTTATATACAATATGCCGTCATTTTTTAATATTCTTCTTATCTCTATCAATGTATATTTGGGATCGGTCAGATGTTCCAATACATCCATCATAACGATTACATCAAAAAATCCGTCCGGAAAAGCGGTTTTCTTAAGCGATCTCCGCATAACATTTAAATTTAATTTTTCCCTGGCATAGCTTACCGCCCATTTGGAGATCTCCACACCACAGACCTCCCAGCCCATGCGTCTTGCCTCATCCAGCAAAAAACCGTTTGCACAGCCTATGTCCAGCAACCTTCCCTTTATCTTCTTATACCGTCCGATCCTCTTCAAAATCTTTATATTCGCCTGGCGTCTGCCTTTTTCCTCCTCCACATACTCCTTATCTACCATCTCAGCGTATCTGTCAGCGTAATATTTAAGATTTCTATCTTGTTCGGCGAAAATAAGGCCACAGCTATTGCATCTGAAAATCCTTCTCGGCTTCAGGACATCCGCCTCTGATATGAAATACTTATCCCTCGATTCAACTGGCCTGTCGATACCTCTTATATCTCCTCTATATATAACCTCGTAATTACTCAAACCACAAAGGTTACATTCGACTTTTTTAGTTTCCATAGGACAAGCTTCTTTTAACGTAAATATCTTCTTATATTCCAGATTGTAAGGTCCTTGATCTCCTTTTTGACAAAAACTTCTACAAACTTTCTATAATCGGCGATAGCGCCAACGGTCATGGCCATGATAATAGAGACGGCCAAAACATAAAAAACAGCCTTACTCACTCCTGTCCTGATACGTGACATGACATACCAAAGTCCCGTGCCGCCCACAAGATAAAAAGGCGCAAACACCACGCTTACATACCGCAAATTCTGAAGATGCGGTACGGCGGCCGTTATGGCTACCAGCGATACCATAAAAAATATTACCCCGAAGAGTTGGGCCCTGTCTCTGGTGACTGATAAAGTTGCATTGTTCCGGAATATGTCGTCATATAAGAATGTTCCCGCGATGCCAACGAGACACAAAAAGGCGTTCACCGGACTCAAGTTCCAGAACGCCCCGAACAAGTGATACCACGGGCCCGACTGATATGTTATCGCGTACGTGTTTTCCGGCACAGCTTCCTTGATGTGTGCCAGGACGGTAATAATAGTCGATATACCTCCGGCGGCATAGGAAAGGATGGCTGCGCTTATTCCTACCCCGAGAGCGCAGCACCCCATAAAAACAATACCCTTTAAAAAGGATTTTTCCCTGATGAGTAGCACCAAAAAAAGCCATATTGCGCACAATCCGTAAATGACGGCTCCGGATTCTTTAATTAACATGCAGTAGCTTCCTGCCGCGATGAATAAGATATACCAAATCGTTTTACGGCTTGCGCGCGTTGCCTCACACCAAAAATATACAAGAAAAA
>Ga0154667_107_pt4 | contig 18613 bp, 18 predicted proteins | sample Rifle2008BG13ft_FD_116096 | JGI IMG/M metagenome (GOLD analysis project Ga0154667, IMG submission 116096) | Omnitrophica bacterium RBG_13_46_9 | reverse complement strand
AAGGTGACCCGATTCGTGGTAAGCGGTCATCTCCTTTTCCCTTACCGTCAGCGTAAGAGGGTGTTTGATGCCGAGTTCTATTCTTTCGAATGCCTCGCTTATCTCATCCCAGCCTATCTTTGTTTTTTTTCTGCGTGCCGTTATAAGAGCCGACTCTTTTACAAGGTTTGCTATATCCGCGGGCGTCTTCTCCACGGCGCGCCTGGCCAGCCTTCCGACGTCAAGGTTATCTTCAACCTTCACTTTGGACAGATAATACCTGAAGATCCCCTCTCTCTCTTCCAGGCTGGGGAGAGTGATATATATCATTCTATCGAATCTGCCGGGTCTCTTTAGCGCCGGGTCAAGCGTCTCTTCGGGCGCGTTTGTCGCCGCGATCACCACCACGTTGTAACTTTTCTCCTTAAGGCCGTCGAGTTCCGCCAGAAGCTGATTCTGGGTCGTATTTGTCTCCTGTCCGCCAAGATAACTGAACGACCTCGATCTGCCGACAGCGTCGATTTCGTCTATAAATATGATGCATCCCCCGTAACCGTAGGCGAGGTCCCTTGCTTTATGAAATAATTTCCTGACCCTGGCTGCGCCGACACCGACAAAAATTTCCACAAATTCGCTTCCCGACATCGAGATAAAAGGGAGCCTCGCTTCCGTGGCTATGGCCTTGGCAAGATATGTCTTCCCGCAACCGGGAGGCCCTATCATAAGGATCCCTTTTATTACTTTTCCGCCGATCGCTTTAAGCTTTGCCCTGTCCCTTATCAATTGCACGACCTCCCACGCCTCCTGCTTGGCCGCTTCCATGCCTATAACGTCTTTCCAGCCGACATCCACGTCCTTTCCTTTGATCGGCGCTTTATCCAATTTTGCGAAACCGCCTCTCAGAAACACCAGGTACATAAAAACAAAGATGGCTGCGTGAATGCCCGCCATTAAAAATTGAAGGGGCATAGTGGCAAGCGTCATCTTTCTATAGAAAGACTCAAGGCTGCGAAGTCCTATGACAGAAAGCACCACAAGAATCAATATCAAGGATATGACAACGATATAGACTTTATACATCTTGAAATACATCATGAATCTTCGGTTTAGCATATCTCTCTCCTACTTTTTTATAAAAGTAACCTGAAACCGGTAAAGGCAATCCGGTTTCTGCGTTGTCGCTTCCGGTTCCGGCTACTTATCAAATACTTCAAAAGCGTTTATCAGTCCCTTTCAGAACTCTTTTAATTAATCCGGTTTCGTATATCTAACGCGGATTTACGTAAATACCGAGAGGTTTCGCGTTAAGTTTTTCCATTTAAAGTTTTTCCAGCTGAGCGTCCAGTTCTTTCAGCGCTTTTTCAAGTTCCTCTTTTTTGGGGGCTACTCCGTGCCACTTAACCTGATTCTCCACAAAAGACACCCCCTTGCCTTTTACCGTATGGGCTATAATGACCTGGGGCTTGCCCGCAACCGTATCAACTTCGTCCAAACCGTCGATAAGCCGCTCCAGATCATGGCCATCGGCTTCTGTCGCATACCAGCCAAAATCCTGCCATTTTTTGGAATAAGGCTCAAGCCCTTTGACATCACAGCAGAATCCGTCTATCTGCATCTTGTTAAAATCGATTATGCCGCAGACATTGTCCAGCTTATAGTGGCTGGCCGTCATCGCCGCCTCCCATATTTGGCCTTCGTTTGTCTCGCCGTCACCCATAATGCAGTAGATCTTTGATCTAACGCCGTCCATCTTATCGGCAAGTGCCATGCCATTGGCCAGAGAAAGACCCTGCCCCAAAGAACCGCTCGATATCTCCACTCCCGGAAGACCAAGCTGAGGGTGACCTTGGAGTCTGGAGCCGAGCTTACGTAAACTCCAGAGTTCTTCCCGGGGAAAATAACCGACATCCGCCAGAACCGCATAGAGAGCAGGGCAGCCATGCCCCTTAGACAGTACGACTTTGTCACGTTCGCGCCAGGACGGGTTTTTTGGATCAAATCTTACTCTATAGTAGTACAGGGCCACGAGGATTTCCACCAGTGACAGGCTGCCGCCCGTATGGCCGCTTTTCGCTTTCTCGAGCATGGTCAACACATCTTTTCTGATCTGTATTGCTTTTCTCTTGAGTTCTTTTATGTCCGGATGTCTTTTCTGCATATCGCTCCTTATTCCCCCGTAATCAATGATTTTTGACGATAACTTATAATTAAAAAAGGCGCTTATGCGGATACCAGAACGCTAACCGCGCACTAAAGCAAAAAACAAGCCTGCGCGCTCATCTATCGTAAATTTCCTCTTTGTCAAGCAACCCTTCGATCTTTGCCCTTACTTTATCCTGGTCGGGTTTAAGTTCCAACGACTTTTCCCATTGCGCCCTTGCTTTGAGGATGAGGCCTTTGGTAAAATAAACGTCGCCCAAGTGGTCTCTTATCGTCGGGTCGTCTTTTTCGATCTCGGCGGCCCTTTCAAGTTCCCCGATGGCTTCGTCGACCATGCCTTTTTTGAAATACGCCCATCCCAGACTATCTATATAAGCGCCGTTATTTGGATCTATCTCCAGGGCCTTTTTTACAAGACCAACGGCTTCATCCAGATCCGCTCCGTCTTCAGCCAGCATATAGCCGAGGTAATTATACGCCTCTGCCGATGCAGGATCAAGATTGATGGCTTTTCTGAAATTCTCTATCGCCATCTTCCTGTCCTCTTCGGCCGGTACAGGTCTGTCTTCGGAGGACATTCTTTCGTAAACAACCCCTCTGTAGAAATATACGTCCGCGCTTTCCGGGTCCACTGCCAAAGCATCCTTTAAAACGTCCAGGGCTTCTTTGTACCTTTTATCCCTCGCGTAGATATAGCTAAGTAAAATATATCTATCCGCGTCCGCAGGGGCTATGCTGATGGCAATTTTATACTGCTTAATGGCATCTTCCGTTTTTCCTGTCTCGGAATATAAGCGGGCGAGGCGCATATAGATACCCGCGTTTAGCGGATCTATCTTCAGAGTGTTTTTGTAGCTTTCTATCGCTTTTTCAAATTTTTTTTCTGCCTCAAGCAAAACACCGAGGCTTATGTGGGCGTCCAGGAACTCCGGATCCAGCTCCAAGGTCCTTTCCATCTCTCTTATGGACTCGGCGGGCCTTTTCAATCGGTGATATATAATGCCCAGATTGAAATGCAGGATAGGGTTTTGCGGCTCTTTCTCAAGAAGTTTCTTGTATACCAGAACAGCCTCCTCCATCTTTTCCTGCACTACAAAAATATCCGCCAATGATGACAATGCTTTCAAATCGTCGGGGCTATATTCGATTATCTTCTCATATTCCTTCTGAGCCTCAATAAAATTCCCGCGGGAAGCGTGTATAAGAGCCAAAAGAAAGCGCGCCTGTGAATTCTGAGGATCTATTTTTTCTACAAATTCAAATTCCTTGGCAGCTTTCTTGTCCTCCCCCAAACTCAGATAATCCACCCCCAATCTTAAGCGGGTCAAGACGGACCGGGGATTATATCTCAGGCTATTTTTGTACTCCTGGATAGAAAGACTCGGATTTCCTCTCTTGTCATAAATAATGCCCATTGTATAATGGGCAAGGGCTTTACTCTGTCTGTCTTTATCGGTTGAAGCTCCGCTTTCTGCGGGTCCCCGAAAGAACCTTTCTTTCTGTTTTGCGGCCTTATTTAAAAATTCATCATGAGAGCCAGCCGGGGCTTCGTTAACCCCACAAGACTCGCCTGATGGAAAGCTGAAAAATAAAACTATACAAAGGAGTAAAACAGAGTGTTTAAAAGCCACGTATTAATTACCTATTTCTTTTCTTGTGCCTGTCTCTTCTTAGTCTTTTCTTTCTTTTGTGTGTCTTTATCTTGTGTCTTTTTCTTTTTCGCCCGCAAGGCATCTTTTCTCCTCCTTTTTTCTAGCGTCTAGCTAGCGATTAGCGTCTAGTTTTTTAATAGCGCCGCGATATGTGTTTTTAGTCGCTAATCGCTAGACGCTAATATATGACCTTATTCAACGGATATTCGATTATACCCTGGGCACCCGCTTTTTTCAGGTTAGGGATCAGTTTCTTTGCCAGGCTCTCATCCACAATCGTATCGACGTCGCACCAGTCTTTATTGCTCAATTCCGATATGGTCGGATTTTTCATGGCCGGAAGTATGTTCAGGATCTTCTTTAAATCTTTTTTCGCGACATTCATCTTCAGGCCCACTTTTCCTTCAGCCAGCAATGCGCCATTTAAAAGAAGGGATATGTTTTCCATCTTGGCCTTCTTCCATTTATCCGTCCAGGCGTCTTTATTGCTTATAAATTGAGTTTTTGACTCGCATACCGTGGCTATTTCTTTAAGCCTGTTCGCCCGCAGGCTGGACCCCGTTTCCGTAAGCTCGACTATGGCATCCGCCAATCCCACTCTTACTTTTACCTCGGTGGCCCCCCAGCTGAAATCGACGTCGGCCTTCACCTTCTTTTTTCTGAGATAATCTTTCGTTACGTTTAAAAGTTCGGTTGCGACCCGTTTACCATTTAAGTCATTGACGTTCTTTATGGCTGAATCTTCCGGTACGGCTACAACCCATCTTACATGACTGAGGCCCTGCTTGGCATACACTAAATCCGTGACCACCTTTATTTTATCGGATACACCGCGTTCTTTTACCCAATCCTCTCCGGTGATCCCGCAGTCCAGGGCGCCCTCATAAACATACTCGGGCATCTCCTGAGCCCTCAACAGGTATAGCTCCAGATCCGAATCGTCTATAGACGGCACGTAGGAACGCTCGTTTATTGATATATTGAATCCCGCTTTCTTAAATAAGCTCACCGTAGCCTGTTGCAAACTCCCTTTTGGTATACCGAGTTTCATTTTTTGATTCATGTTTTCACAGACCCTTCTTGATTTTGAGACCGTACCTTTTCCTTGGGAACGTCTTAATATTTTGGCGTATGGATCCCCAAAACGCCTTTTGGTCTTTACCTGCGATGCAGGTCTTTATATTTTATCTAAATCATGATATTGTGTCAAGATAATACGCTGGGGAAGGTGTATTATTTGGATCGCTTCGTTACATTATACACGGATTAACACGGATGATATACGTTGGGTCATCAGGGTATCCGGATATCGGTCATCCGGATATCGGGTTATCAGGTTTGCTGCCCGACTATCCTGATTACCCGATACCCTGATACCCCATAGACTGATACCCTGATAACCTGACTTAAATACGTGTGTATCCGTGCCAAAGTGTGTAACGTAACATCGAAAACATTACAATACGCTGGGGAAGGCTCTTAATATGATATTACCCTTTGGGTCATAGGCTTCAAGTCCGGATTTCCGGCCTGCGGCGTACCCCGGGCTTATGGCCTCGTGAAAGCGATGATCCGCTTCGCCTCTTTCTTAGGCAGGAACGTAAAAAGTCCCAAAAGGCGAGAAAAGACAAGTGTCTGGCAGGCGCGCTCAACAGCAAGAGCTCTTTCGAATGCCTCATCCAGATCCCTCCCAACCGTCAATAATCCGTGGTTAGGCATAAGGACAGCGTTTGTTTTTTTCAAAAGCGACGCTATCTCTATGGCAAGTGACATAGATCCAGCGGGTTTGTATTTCGCCCGTAAAATCCCTGACCCCAGACACGCCAAAAGTTCGTAACTTATGGGCCCTAATTTTATCCGTGAATTAGCTACTGCTGTGGAGAAAACGGGATGAAAATGCAAAACAGCGTTTATATCTTTCCTCGCTTTATAACAGGCGCCATGCATATATTTCTCTGCGCTGGGGACGATACCGACTTTTGCCGTGCGCCTTCCGGTATTTAAATCTGCCCACATGTAATTCTTCCCATTGGATGAATCAAGCCTGGCTCCCTTTGTTTTGATATACATCCCGCATCCATACCGCACGCTTATGTTGCCGCCCGAGGCAAAAACAAGTTTATATTTCACGGCTTTTCTGCCGATCCGGATCAATCTCTCTCTTATGTCTTTACCTGTCATCGCCCGCCGCGTCTCTTCCGCGCAAATCTAAGTTCTACTTTCCGCTTTCCGTAAAACTCTTTATAGCTATTAAACAGTTCCAGGTACGTGCCGGATATGCCGTTATCCATATTAAAACCCAATAAATATGCTAACTCTTTTATCCTCTTCCTTGGGGCCTCTATCTCTGCGTAGTACCCCAGATAGGGAAGCCTATCGACCAATATTTTAGCTTCTTTCCATCTATATGTTTCCCTTATCTTCTCTTTCCGAAAACAAGGCACGAAGCCCAGCTTGATAAGAATATCATTAAACGTATCCGCATCATCGATACCCACCTCCAGCTCATCACATATTTTATATATACGGGGTCTTCTTCCGCCGACAGGCTTCTTTACCGTAAAGACGCATTTATTTCCGCAGGACCTTAGACGTATCACTCCTCCGGAGGGGCTGAAGTACCCGCAGGGGCTATTATAATAGATGTCCCGTTCCAATCCTTTGGATACAAACACCGCCCCTATGTTTTTTAATTTCCTTTTAAGGACATTTGCGGATGCTATCTTGAATTTTGTCTCTATTTCTTTCGGCATATTTTAGTTATAGCCTGTTTTTGGGGCTCCATAAACGGATATTATATCAATAATGGGGATGTATTAAAAGGTTAAAAAAGCTTGCCATAAGATGGGAGAATGCATATAATAAGCTATTCTCATCTTGAGTAATTACCGTAACGCTGATTTTTATGTGATCACCGAAATAGGGTGGCAATGCTTAATTTCCTGCGGAAGAAAAAAATAGCTAAACGCATACTTTGGGCACTGGCAATCATTATCATACCCGCCTTTGTCATTTGGGGGGCAGGCAGTCTTTCAAAACAGGATTCCTCTGATCAATATATCGGCTCGATCGACGGCAAAAAAATATCCGTAGACAAGTTCATAGAAAGCATCAAAGACGTCCAGATCGGGTTACTTTTAAGCTATTTCAACCAGCCGCAGATACTCAGTAAAATCCAGAATGACAGAAAATTTCTGAACAGGTTCGCGTGGGAAAACCTGATAATATGGAATATGGCAAATAAAGAGAGGACCTCCGTATCGGACAAGGAGGTCGTCGGATTTGTGACCAGACACCCCCTCTTTGTAAGGGACGGCTCGTTTGACAATAGGATATACAACTACATCCTGAAAAATAACTTAGGCATAAACCCGAGGGCCTTCGAAGAAAGCGTAAGGAAATTTCTAATTAATACGAAATACAGGGCAGGCATTGTAAAAAATGTAACTGTCTCGGATGAAGAGCTGCGCAAGGCTTACAAAAATGAGTTCGAAAAGGCAAAGGTTTACTACATCCTGATAGACAAAAGTGATTTCAAAGCCGGAGTAAATATTTCCGAAGACGAAATAGGGGCTTTTTACGAAAAAGGTAAGGACCGCTTCATAGAGCCGGAAAAAGTCTTGCTCCAGTATATATCCTTCCCCCACAAGGAGGAAGGGGAAAAACAAAAAGCGTTAGCGGACCTTAAGGCGGCTTATGAAAAACTGAAGGCCAGGCCGCGGGATATGGAAAAAGTGGCCCAAAAACTGGGTCTTGAGATTAAGGAAACGCCGGCATTCTCCCAGGATGAAATCGTCCCGGAGATAGGCAGCGCAAAAGAGATAAGCGGTATCTCTTTCAGGATGAGGCCGTTATTGGATATCCTGCCTATAATCTCCGAAGATGAAAGGGGCGTATCTTACATCATAAGGGTGAAGGAAAAGATCCTTTCACGTCTTAAAACAGTCGACGAGGCGCGCCTGTTCATCATGGAGACCCTGAAAGACGAAAAGGCGCTGGCGCTTGCCGGGGAAAGGGCGCAAAGTCTATACGAAGAAGCTGCGGAGAGCGGCATCTCCTTAAAGGAACTGGCGCAAAAACACAGCCTGGAACTCCTTCAGACGGATTTCGTCTCGAGATTTGACTATGTGCAAGGGGTGGGGGAATCGTATGAGATCACGGAGGACGCCTTCGCATTAGGAGCGGGAAAAACTTCAGCGCCTATCCAGACAAGAAAAGGTTTTGTCCTTATCGAGCCTTTGGAATTTCAATTTATAGACGAAGGAAAATACGAAATGGAGAAGGAGAATTACAGAGACAAGATTCTCGCCGCGAAAAAGATGAAAGCCCTCCAGGACTGGTTATCAGAATCAGCGGCGGGCTCTTTCCTCAATGTAAACCTGGACAAGATTTAAAGGTATTTTCGTTATTTCAGGAACTTGTTTAATTCCTTCATGAACTGCGAGACATCGCGGAATTGGCGGTATACGGAAGCGAATCTTACATAAGCAATTTCGTCGAGTTTGCGCAGATGCGCCATGACCATCTCTCCGATAACTTTGGATTTTATCTCTTTCAGGAATTTATTTTGAAGCTGTGACTCGATCCTCGCCACAATGTTCTCTAATCTCTCCAGGCTTATCGGCCTTTTTTCGCATGCTTTTATCAGGCCGTTCAAAATCTTTTTTCTGTCAAACGCCTCCCGTCGGCCGTCGGATTTTATCACCATAACAGGGATTTTTTCTACATACTCGTAGGTGGTATACCTTTTATGGCACCTGAGGCACTCTCTCCTCCTGCGGATCGACTGGCTGCTGCGGATGGTGCGGGAATCGACGACTTTGTCTCTCTTGCTTCGACAGTAGGGGCATTTCATAATACAAGCATCTAGCGTCTAGCGATTAGATAGCAATAAAAGTCTCTTTTACTAGACACTAATTGCTAGACCTAGTGATTAGATAGTAATAAAAATCTCTTTTACTAGACGTTAATCACTAGACCTGGTTATTAGATAGTAACGGAAATCTTTTTTACTAGACGCTAATCGCTAGACGCTAATAAAATGTTTACTTTCACTTCTTGATTATCCGAACCCTTACCCGCGCTTCCTTTAAGAAGTCTCTCGCCATCCTGTCCGGATAATGGCCTGTTATTATAATCTCCTGTATGCCGGCGTTAATAAGCATTTTTGCGCATATGATGCAGGGCTGTACAGTGGTATAAATTTTTGCGCCCTCCACGCTTACGCCGTGAAGAGCAGCCTGAAGAAGGGCGTTCTGTTCCGCATGAAGGCCACGGCAGAGTTCATGTCGCTGGCCCGGGGGGACTGACAGCTCCTCTCTCAGGCATCCTGTCTCATCGCAGTGTGTTATGTTGGATGGCGCGCCGTTATAGCCGGTGGCCAGGATTCTCTTATCTTTTACCAAAACCGCTCCTACCTTTCTCCGCAGGCAGGTCGAGCGTTCTGATATCAATTTCGATATGGATAAAAAATAACGGTCCCAATCCGGTCTGGATATTTTTTTTATGTCCGCTTTAAATCTTTTCCTCATAGAATGCGAAAAATCAAGGTAATCATTTTTTAAAGTCTCTTATCAGATCCTGATATATCGGGAACCCCCCTGCGAGCTTCTTTACCTCTTTCCCTACAGAAAAAAGCTTACTGCCATCCCTGAAGCCCTTAAGCGTCGTATCGATCAGTTCCGCAATCTCGGCCATCTCTTTTTCTTTCATTCCGCGCGTGGTAAGGGCAGGGGTTCCAAGACGTAAACCGCTTGTCACGGCCGGGCTCTCTTTATCGAAAGGAATGAGATTCTTATTGACGATTATTCCGACTTTGTCCAAAACCTCTGCCGCATCCCGGCCCGTAATATGCTTATCCGACAGGTCAACCAAAAGAAGGTGATTGTCCGTACCGCCCGAGACTATTCTATAATTTTTTTGCGCAAGGGCGTCCGCAAGCGCCCTGGCGTTTTTTACGATCTGATGCTGATATTTCCTGAACGACGGCTCTAGCGCCTCCTTGAGACAGACAGCCTTGGCCGCTATGATATGCATCAAAGGCCCTCCCTGTATGCCGGGAAAGACCTCCGCATCTATCTTTTTGGCAAATCTTTTCTTGCATAGGATCATACCCGAACGCGGGCCACGCAATGTCTTATGGGTGGTCGTCGTGACAAATTCCGCATAAGGCACCGGGTTAGGATGCAGCCCTGCGGCAACGAGCCCTGCGATATGGGCCATATCCACCAGAAGAAAAGCGCCCGTATCATCGCAGATTTCTCTAAAACTTTTAAAATCGATTATCCTGGGGTAAGCGCTCGCGCCCGCAAGTATCATCTTTGGTTTATATGTCTTTGCCAGATCCCATATCTGGTCATAGTCTAAAGTCTCCGTTTTCCTGCTTACACCATATCCTATGATATTAAAATATTTGCCTGAAAAGTTATGGATATGGCCGTGGGTCAGATGGCCTCCGCACCTAAGATCCATCGCCAAAACAGTGTCTCCCATGCTGAGCATGGAGAAATACACAGCCATGTTAGCCTGAGAGCCGGAGTGAGGCTGGACATTGACATGTTCGGCCCCAAAAAGTTTTTTCGCCCTTTCTATGGCCAGATCCTCTACTATGTCGACAAACTCGCATCCTTTATACCACCTCCGGCCGGGGTATCCTTCGGCGTACTTATTGGTCATAACGCAGGCTTCCGCCTCGATGACAGCTCTGCTTATGAAATTCTCGCTCGCTATCAGCTCCAGCTTATCGTTCTGGCGCCTGGTTTCATCCAATATCGCTTTGTAAATCTGTGGATCCGTTTTTTTTAAGTGTCTCACTTTTTTCTCTGATTTTGCTGAAATCAAAAGGGTTGACCCGTCTTCCCTAAGACCGCGGCCGCGCCTTCTAGGCGCAGAAAACCCGCGCAACCCCTCCAGAAAATTCTCTAGGGAATATTTTTCTCCAACCGCCCGATCTGTCTTACCCTTCTTCTATGCCTGCCGCTCAGCGCCTCTGTCTTCAGCCATACGCTAACGATTTTTTCTGCTTCGCCAAAATTTATGTATTTCGCGGCCAGACTTAAGACATTTGTGTCATTATGAAGCCTCGATGTCCTGGCCTGGGCTACCGTATTGCAAACGCCGGAACGAACGTTACGTAATTTGTTCGCTATTATAGACATGCCGATACCGGTTTTACATATGAGAATCGCCCTTTTGAACCTGCCGTCGGATACGCTCTTGGCAACCTCATAACCTATAAGCGGGTAGTCCGCGGGGTCCCGGCTGTCTGTGCCGAAATCTTCCGCGACGTAACCCCTTCTGGATAGATACTTTTTAAGGCGTTCTTTCAATATGTAACCGCCGTGGTCGCAGCCTATCGCTATTCTCTCAGCCATGTCAAGAATCCCTCGATAGAATCTTTTATAATCTCAAAAATCTGCCTATAAAATTTAATGGGTTTGCCGATAGGATCCCGTATGAAACTTTCCTTGCGATTGTCCTCGGAAGAAAATTGCCTCAACATACATACCCTGTCATTCGCATTGGGAACTAAATTCAAGATTATCTCCTTATGTATCGGCTCCATAACAAGAATTATGTCTGCGTTATCTATGTCCATCTTATTTAAAACCGAAGAGGCATATCCGGATATATCGATGCCGTGGGCTGCCATAACTTGAATCGCCTCGTTGGTGGGCCTTAAACCGGGAACGGCGCCTGTTCCCGAAGATATAACACTGATATCCTTTATCCCTAGGTCTTTTAGCCTTTTGACAAGATACCCTTCTGCCATCGTGCTGCGGCAGCTATTTCCGGTGCAAACTATAAGGACATTTTTCACGGGTTTCATTTTACCTTACCCCAGACTTCGTCGATCTCGCTTTCCGAGATAGCGCCTTTTCTCAAAATCCTGTATGGAAATATCGTGGTATCTACGACCGTCGATTCCTTGCCAAACTCCGTCCTGCCGCTGTCCAAAATCAGGTCTATCTCACCGCCAAGATTCCTAAAAACTTCATCCGCTTCGATGGCGGGTTTTTGACCGGATATATTTGCGCTCGGGGCAACTATCGGCACACCGCTTTTTGATATCAGATCTTTCGCTATATTATTTTTTGGCATGCGGAAACCTAGTGAGCCTTTTTTTGACCTCAGGATCAAAGTAAGCGGCCCCGGCCAAAATTCTTTTATGAGCCGATCCGCCAAAGGTGAAATCTCGCAACCCATCTTGATGACCATATCCAGACTGGATATATGAATCGTAAAAGGCTTGTCGGCGGGCCTTTTCTTGATCTCGCGCAATCTTACCATCGCCTTTTCGTCTAAGAAATTTGCGCCTATACCGTATACCGTTTCTGTGGGAAAAGCGACAAGCCCTCCATCGCGTAAAAGCGTGGCGGCGAATTCGACGGCTCGCTCATCCGGGGAATGCGGGTCAACTCTCAGTATTTCTGTTTTAGCCATCCCAGTTAACTGCTTATGACATCATATGTTGCCACAGCCTGCGCGCGTGCTTAGCCATCAGCTATGACAAGTTTGAGTTTCTTATTTTTTTCTTTGATATTATTTGCAAGTTTTCTCTTAAAGATCCTGATCTTCTGCCGCAGCGCAGTGTCGTTAACGCCCAGAATCTCCGCTGCCAGGATCGCGGCATTTTTCGCCCCGGCTTTTCCGATAGCAACCGTGGCCACGGGTACGCCGCTTGGCATCTGAACCGTCGAAAATAACGAATCTATCCCTTTAAGCGCTCCGGTCTCCATCGGGACTCCTATTACGGGAAGAGACGTATGGCTCGCGATGACCCCCGCCAGGTGCGCCGCTCCTCCGGCTCCGGCGATGATGACGTTTATCCCTTTCTTTTCGGCTCTTTTCGCGAAGGCAGTCGTTAATTGAGGGGATCTGTGCGCGGACAAAATTTTCGCCTCGTAAGGAATGCCGAACTCTTTCAGAAGATGCAGTGTCTCTTTCATAATCTCCAAATCCGAATCGCTACCCATTATCACCGATACTTGCGGTTTCCTTACCATGGAAAAACTCCTTGTAGAATTGAAGCTCCACGCCCTTACTAGGTATGGAATCTTTTCTCTAGCCTCGGTTAAGCGAAAACCTCGCCGAAGCGGAATTCTCTTCACCACCCACTCCCACCCTTAAGAGACAGTGAATTCCCTGCCTTGCCGGCGAGTCAGGCGCGAAGGCGGGTTAAAAATTTTCGTCGCAGTCGTCCGGCTTTTGGCGTAAGATATCCGAGCTAAGGTCTTGAAATCCGAATATTTTTCGCTCTGGCTTTTGATTTCAGCCTGCCGACCGCTCTATACCCTATATCTTTTCTGTAGTGCATACCATCAAATTTTATCTTGCCACAAGCGCTATACGCCTTATCTATCGCTTTCTTTATATCCTTTCCCAGCCCGATTACGTTTAATACCCTGCCTCCATTTGTGATCACTTTTCCCTTTTTTTTATCATAAGTCGCGGTGCCGCATAGAGGTTTATTTTCGCGGACGATATCTGTTCCGGCATGGAACACCAATGTATCCGTAATCTCAAGAGCCTTCTCGATGCCGAAAATCTCTTTTCCTTTTTCGTATCTGCCGGGATATCCGCCCGCGGCCATGACAACGCACACGCAGCTTCTCTCATCCCAGCCTAAACTGTAATTCTTAAGGGACCCGTCGATAGCCAGCTCTATTAACTCTAAAAAATCCGACTTTAACCTTGGGAAAATCGCCTGTGTTTCAGGGTCGCCGAATCTCACGTTGAACTCCAGCAGCTTCGGCTCTCCTTTTGAGAGCATCACGCCGGCGTATAGGGCGCCTCTGTAGTCTATGCCTTTTTTCCTCATGCCCCTGATAGCCGGCTTTATTATGCTTGAGATCGTATCGTTAAAAACCTTATCCGTAACTGCCGGCGCGGGCGAATAAGCGCCCATGCCACCGGTGTTAGGCCCTCTATCGCCATCAAAAACGCGTTTATGGTCCTGACTGGAAGCAAGAGGCACTATGTTCTCCCCATCCGATACCACTATAATAGAGGCCTCTTCGCCCTCCAAACACTCTTCCACGATCACTTTATTGCCGGACGACCCGAATGTCCTTTTCACCATTATTTCATCGATGGCCTCAAGCGCTTCTGATTCTTCTTTTGCCACAATTACGCCCTTGCCTGCCGCCAGGCCATCCGCTTTCACCACTATCGGGGCGCCCTTTGATTTTACAAAATCTTTTGCCTTCTTGGCATCTTCGAAAATCTCAAAATCCGCCGTCGGAATATTCTCGCTTCTCGAAAGCTCCTTCGTAAAAACTTTGCTTGCCTCAAGCTGCGCGGCGGCCCTGCTGGGTCCGAATACCCTCAACCCCTTTTCTTTAAATAGATCGGTTATTCCTAATGAAAGCGGCATCTCGGGTCCTACCACGGTTAAATCCACTTTCTCCTCCTCACAGAAATTGCGCAGGCCTATGAGGTCATCCGCTTCTATGGGAATATTTTGGGATATTTGAGCCGTCCCGCCGTTGCCTGGCGCGCAGTATAGTGTTTTGACTTTTGTTGTCTGTCTGATTTTCCAGGCCAGCGCGTGCTCTCTTCCGCCCTGTCCTACAATAAGTATTTTCATGATCGGATTATCCGCCGCATCTGCTCAAACCGAGTGGAATGGCCGGAGGCTTAACATCCCAATATCTCTACTTTTCGCCTTCCCCCGATAATCTCCCCTATTACCCAGCTCTTTAAGCCATATTTCTTTAAAAGGTAATCTCTGGCTTTCAGGATCTCTTTCCGTGAAAGAATCAGGGCCATCCCGATTCCCATATTAAAGGTCTTGAACATCTCGCTGTCTTCTATAAGCCCCTTTTTCTTGATTAATTTGAAAATGGGCAATATGGGCCATGTCCCGTTATATATTACGGCCCTGACCCCTAACGGCAATAACCTTATTATATTATCATGGAAACCGCCGCCTGTAATATTGGCTATGCCTTTTATGTCAAAACGCTTTAGGAGGTCAAGTACCGGTTTTACATATATCATCGTCGGTTTTAGCGCTTTCTCTGCCAGTTTTGTCGAAAGTAATTTTTTGGAAAAGACCTTCCTTACCAATGAATACCCGTTTGAATGCAGCCCGGTCGAGGCTATCCCCAAAATAAGGTCTCCTCCCCTTATCTTAGAGCCGTCTATAATGCCTTTTCTGTCCACAATACCGACAGAAAAGCCGGCCAGATCATAGTCGCCCGGTCTATACATGCCGGGGAGTTCCGCTGTTTCGCCGCCTATCAAAGAACAATTGGCAAACCTGCACCCTTTAACAATGCCTTTTAAAACCTCGTAAGCGACTTTTGAAGAGAGCTTTCCGGTGGCAAAATAATCCAGGAAAAATAGCGGCTCCGCTCCGCAGGTGACAATGTCATTTACGCACATAGCCACCAGATCTATGCCCACCGTATCATGTTTCCCGACCCAATTCGCGATCATGAGCTTTGTGCCGACGCCGTCTGTCGAAGCGACTATAATCGGGTCTTTATATGCGGACATGCTGGGTCTAAAGAATCCTGCGAAAGCCCCGATATTGCTGACCCAACCAGGCCGTTTTGTGCTCCTTATGAGAGGTTTTATTCTCTGTACAAAAATATTTGCCTTATCGATGTCGACTCCGGATTTTTTATATGAAAGTTTGCCCATTTTTTTTCTACCCTCACGATAAATAATATTATTAGCGTGTCAACCTTTTCAATACCTCTTGGTAGGCTTCTTCCACATTTCCCATATCTCTCCTGAAGCGATCTTTGTCGAGTTTCTCCCGCGTCTCTTTGTCCCAAAACCTGCACGTATCGGGAGAAATCTCATCTGCGAGAAGCACCCTGCCTTTGTGTCTTCCAAACTCCAGCTTGAAATCGACTAAGATCAGATTCTTGTGCTCAAAAAATGCCTTTAAGATATTGTTTATCTCGAAAGACCTTCTTTCGATAAAATCCAGTTCTTCGTCCGTCGCCAGGCCCAATGCCTTAGCATGATACTCATTTATAAGCGGGTCGTGAAGCGCATCGTTCTTATAGTGATATTCCAGCACCGGCTCCTTCAAAACCAGGCCTTCGTCTATGCCCAAAAGCTTGCTCATCCCTCCGGCAACAATGTTGCGCATGGTTACCTCGAGTGGGATTATCTCAACGCTTTTTATAAGCATCTGCCGCTCGTCCAGCTGTTTTATGAAATGTGTCTCTATTCCCTTTGACTCCAGGAGCTCGAAGAGTATCTTTGAAATAGTGTTGTTTATAACGCCCTTCCCCCTGATGGTGCCTCTCTTTGTGGCATCAAAAGCTGTGGCGTCGTCTTTAAATTCCTGGATCAGAATATCCGCGCTATCCGTCTGGTAAACCTTCTTCGCTTTCCCTTCATAAATTTGTTTGCCTTTTTGCATTTTTACACCTATTATATTTTCTTTTTAGACTGCGCGTTTAACTATAAACTGTCTAAAGCGGCCAGAATAGGTTGCCCGCTCAGCTAATTTACGGCAATGGCTGTATGCGACTATAACCTATGACCAATTATATGCCGACTTTTCTGAATATCCTATCGACATGTTTCGTGTGATAGCCCAGGTCGAAACACCCATCGATGGCATCGGGTCCCATTACGCCCCTTATCTTCTTATTTCTCTTCAGCGCTTCCTTAAAATTTATATCCTCTTTCTGCATATTGAGCGCCGCGTCCTGGACTATATCATACGCCTCCATCCTGGTAAGGCCTCTTTTGATAAGTTCCAGAAGGACGCGCTGGGAAAAAATAATACCTTTTGTCCTATTTAGGTTTTCGGTCATCCTGTCCTCATTCACCGTTAACCTATTCACAAGATCCGCCATCTTCGTGAGCGCATAGTCCAAAATTATGGTCGAATCAGGGATTATCACCCTTTCAACCGAAGAGTGAGATATGTCCCTCTCGTGCCAGAGGGGCATATTCTCCATGCTCGCCAAAGCGTTCGCCCTCAAAATCCTAGCCATGCCGCATATGCGCTCGAACATTATCGGGTTCTTTTTGTGCGGCATGCTTGAGGAGCCCTTTTGTGTCGGGGAGAAATATTCCTCGACCTCTCCTATCTCCGTTCTCTGAAGGGCGCGAAATTCCGTTGAAAATTTCTCCAACGACGTTCCCGCTATCGCAATAGAGTTTAGATATTGAGCGTGCCTGTCGCGCTGCAGTATCTGGGACGAGACCTTGGCCGGCTTTAACCCCAATCGCCTGCAGACGTATTCCTCCACAAAGGGATCTATATTGGCGTATGTGCCTACAGAACCCGAAATCTTCCCGTAGGCAACGGTCTCGCGCGCCTTTTCAAGCCTGTCTATATTCCGTTTTGTTTCCTCATAGAAAAGAGCGCATTTAAGCCCGAATGTCATGGGCTCGGCGTGGATACCGTGAGACCGGCCTATCATAACGGTATTTTTGTATTTTCTTGCTTTTATTCTAAACGCCTTGAGAAGCAGCTGGGCGTCTTTTATCAGGATATCCGCCGCCTCACACATAATGACGGAAAAAGCCGTATCTACGACATCACTCGAGGTAAGCCCGAAATGTATGTATTTTGCCGCATCGCCCACGCTTTCGGAGATACTCATCACAAAACTTATCACATCGTGGTTTGTCTTCTTCTCTATCTCTTTTATGCGTTCGATATTGAAACGGGCCTTCTTTTTGATCTGGAAAAGGTCGGCTTTAGGTATGATTTTAAGTTTGCAGAGGGCCTCGCAGCTCAGGATTTCGATCTCGAGCATCTTCTCGAATTTGTTCTCCTCTGACCACACGCGGGCCATTCGGGGCAAGGTGTATCTCTCTATCATGTCGTACCTTTTTGGAGCAGATCTATTTTGTCGGCGGAAATATTCACGGCATACACAAACGCTAATATCAGTTATATTATATAGAATATGTGTGCCTATGCCGTAAACTTTATACCATAGATGTTATGTATTGTCAACGAAAAGCAGAGTCGGATTCCTCATGATTTTTTTACTGAAACGGGATATTCGAGGATAGGTTATAAGATCGATTGTAGCTGTGTCTTTTAAAAAAGGACTGGGGGCAATATCACGATTATATGGGGGTGTTTCGCAAAATTAAGGTCACCTAAGAATGCTTCTGAACGATTTTTGTTAGGGTTTGGCTATAATATAAAGCCAAGAGGTAAACAACTGAACCGGTGGTTTGGAATGCGCTATAGCAAATACAGGCAGGCCGGTAAACGATTCTATTATTTAAGTCCGTAGACCCAGGGATACTGGGGATTTATGGTCCGGATTTTTTTGTTAAATATGCGTTCTGTTTCATGGGCAGTTTGCCTTTTAAAATATTCCTCCAACAATGATAAAAAATCCGCGTTATTCTTGTCTTTGAATCTTACTTTCTGTATTTTATACATTTCTTATTATACCCCTTTTGATAATGTAATCGACATGATCAACCCGTTTCCACGAGTCTCAACGTGTTTCAATGTGTTTCAATGAGCATCAATGTATTTCCATTGTATTTCCATCGTATATCAATGAGTTTCCATAATCGAAGGTTTCTTAAAGTTTCTTGATGTTGCTTAAGGTTTCTTAAGGTTGCTCCCGTTTTATGTTGCATAGGTTGCAAAAGTTTCAGAGGTTGCATATGTTGCTTTCGCAACGACCCGTTGAAATTGTCACGAATTACGAATTTCGCACATCGAATTTCACGAACCTTTCGTTGTCCATGTATTTCAATCGTATTTCCACCGTATTTCAATCGTATTTCCACCGTATTTCAATCGTATATCAATGTGTTTCAATGAGCATCAATGTATTTCCATTGTATTTCATGCTCTGGATCTTTAACTC
>Ga0154667_170_pt8 | contig 22161 bp, 20 predicted proteins | sample Rifle2008BG13ft_FD_116096 | JGI IMG/M metagenome (GOLD analysis project Ga0154667, IMG submission 116096) | Omnitrophica bacterium RBG_13_46_9 | reverse complement strand
CTGGTATCAGATGTTCAGTGCAGCCGAGCCTATTTATATAGCCGATGTGAACCATATCAACAATACACCGTTTGGCACGCTTATGACATTGAGCTATGCTATCCTACCGCAGGGGAAAGCTACTATCAACTTTGGAGAACCCGGTGCATATGATATAGGTGGCGGAAACGTGCTTGCTGCAAATTCATATACAGCTACTGTAAAGTACACGATGACTACCAATTTGTAATTAGATATTTCTATATAAATTGGATAAGTCAATCTATAATAAAGGGGGCGGTGTCCGCGAATAACCGCCCCCTTTATTTTTATGTGCCTAAAGACGTTATAAAGACTACTTAATATAGACTTAGGAGCATATTACACAAAAGGATATATTAGGAGTCTGCTTATCTGTTAATGCATGTCTTATCTTGCAGTTTATCTCCTTTATAATAAAGGAGTAATGACACAAATAAACGGGGGCGCTATTGACGATTGCGTATTTATATGGTATATTCTAATACTTATACTTCAATAATATATTATATAAGGACAATTTTTTGGATAAAATGAAGACCATTGGATATATAACCATAATCATATTACTGGCCACATCTCTATTGACCACCGTGGATGCGGTATACGCGGAGGAGAAATACGAAGATGTCCTGGCTTCGGTTGTTGTCGGCTCCGTATTCCAGGTGACAGTCGATAACAGCTCCCTTAACTTCGGTTCCGCGGAATCCGGCCAGAGGGTCGAGCTTTATCCGGACCGTTACTACAATCAGGCCACCTGTATTTCTAATCATGGCAAGACCTGGTACCTTAAGATGTATGCGCAGAACGACCTCGTGGGGGCCAGCAGCAAATATGTTATTTCCAGGGAAAGCATTGAATGGTATGTCTCATGGACAAACGGCTCCGGTGTCAAAGTGGAGGGCTGGCATAATTTCGAGGAGGATACGCCGTCGCTTGTATACACAAGCGGGTTTGAGGATAATTACGGCGGAGAGGTATTTCTACAATTTAAATATGCCCTGACCGTCCCGGGCGAAGCCACAAGCGACAGTTATTTCACGGTCATATCCTACACGCTGACAGAATCGCCATAATATCGGATGCGGTTACCGCTCGGGTGGCCGCAATACTCGAATATGATAAAGACCAAAAACGTGAAAGACAGTATGAAGATTTTTATAATAGCGGTGATCATCTCGGCATTTGTGATTCCCATGAAGGACGCGTGCGCCATTTTCCAGCTCACTGTCGGCGGCAGGGACATAGATTTCGGATTTATGAAAATAGGGGAATGGAAGGAACTGACCGATGAGGGTTATTATCAGAATGAGATAACGTGCCAATCCGACAAGGGGAATACATGGTATCTTAAAGTGCATCTTTTGACCCCTTTTGAGAGCGGAGAAAACGATATAGAACCGTCACGCTTCAAATGGAAGGTCGTGGAAGTCGTAGACGGTAACGGCATCATCACGAACGAAGGCATGTTCAACGATTTCAGTCAATCCCCCAACGTAGTATATACAAGCGGCGGCGATGACTCAAACGGCGGAGAAGTCAAAGTAAGGCTAAGCTATGGTCTGCAGATACCGACAGGACAGGCCGCCGGCAATTATCGGGTATATCTAAGGTATACATTAAGCGAGACTCTTTAGAAGTTTGGTAGCGCTGACGCACCGGTTTAATCATAGAAAGAAACTGTAATGAAGAGGAAGATTTTTGTATCGCTGCTTATCATGAGCTTCATATCTCTTTTTTCGGAATGCGCGTTTGCTTTTAAGGTCAACATAGACCAGCCGAAGATATTACTCGAGATAGCTCCAGGCGAGAAAAAGAGCTCTTATATCAACGTTGACAGCTATGATTCCAAGGACTCTATGGTTGTGGACGTCTATACCCAGGATATCATGTACCTTCCGGATGGAAGCAACGATTTTCTGCCGCCCGGGACTACACCCTGGTCCTGCGCAGACTGGATAAAGCTGAACCCTACGGGGTTTGAGTTAAAGCCAAACAACGAACGGGTCGTAAAATTTGAAGTCAAGGTGCCGCCCGACGCCAAAGGCGGCAAGTACGCGGTGATATTTTTTGAGGTTTCCCCGCCCAGGGATATAAAGGACCTTAACGCTCCTGTGTCGAGCGTGAGGCTGGGTTCCATAATTTTAGTTACCATAAAAGGCACCGAAGTCTATGAGGCGGAATTGCGCGGGCTTATAGCAAATAAGGATGAGGAAAAAAGCGAAGTCAACGTATCCTGTGTTATTTATAACGGAGGCAATATATTAACCCGACCAAAGGGAGAAATTATATTGATGGATACCGCGGGCAAAGAGCTTGACAAGAAGGACCTGAATCCTATAAACGGCGGCGTATTGCCGAATACAAATAGAACATTCACGGTCAAATGGTCCCTTGATATCTTTGAAGAGAAGAAGGATTACATATTTCAGGCTACTATAGATTATGGGGGCGAAGTCCTGCTTGGCGGACAGACATATTTTGTAAGAGATTAACTTTAGACCGTTGGGATATCACAAAACTTATTTGTAAGCGGTTACACGGATTAGGAAATAGCAGATAAAATCGGATTCTTCTAGTCCGTGGTTACTTACGTGATAACCTAATAGACAAGGAGATACAGTCAGGATTAAATGGGATATAGTCTCCTTTTTAATATCGAAAAATGGTTAAGATTATAAAAAGTTATATAATCCTGCCGTTGGCGATTCTAGCCGTCAGCTTTCTTGTGAATACCGGCTTTTCAGTTAATTTATATGCCGAAATCAACGAGAAAGAAGGGGAGATTTTATGCCTTATTGAGGAAGGTGTCATTAATTATGAGAACCAGAAGTATCTCTTTGCTTTGCAGAAGTACCAGGAGGCGATGGCTATTGCCGGTAACGCTCTTATTGAAACGCCCGATAATAGGCGTATTTTAGCCCTTAAGGAACTTCTGGAAAATAAGATCAGGCAGTGCAGGTCGAAGATAGATAAGATCGAAGAGGGTATTGACACCCGCTTTACCTACAAAAGAGAGCTGGAGAAGGTATATGTATTGATCGAAGAAGCCGATCGGGACAGGGCCGGTGACAGATTTTATATAGCTTTGAAGAAATATAATGATGCTAAGGAGAAGATCAAGCTTGTATTGAAAAATATCCCGGACTGGCAGGAAGCGAAGCTCTTAATGGATCTGACCGATAGGAAAATAGCCTCATGCAGGGAGCGGATAGACAGCCTGGACATGCAAGCCGGTTCAGAAAGAGTATTTTCCGGAAAGATAGAAGAGATCATGGGCATGATAGAGAGGGCGTCTCAGGATGAGGAAGCCGGAAGATATCTGATAGCCCTGGGAGGGTATTCGAGGTCTTTAAAGATGCTCGGAGAGCTTGAGAAAGAACATCCTGAGAAGATGCGCATCCGCCTCGTTAAGGAGATAGCCGAGATAAAAATCAGTGAATGCAGGAAAAAGATAGACCGGATAGAAAAAGAGATCGAATCAGGTATTGCGCCGGAGCCGCCAAAAAGCGTCTCTGAGAAGCCCCGGCCTGCCGAAGAAGCCGTTGAAGAGAAGGAAGAGCCGGTCAGCCGGATCCGCGAGGCCGAAGAGGCCCGGCCATACGAAGAACCGGTTCAGAAAAAAGAGATACCCGCCGAAGAAAAACTGCCTATTAAAAAGAAGATTGTCGCGGAAGAACCTAAGCCAAAGCCCGCCGTAGAAAGAAAGGAAATAAAAATACCGCCCGTACATTCATACATAGCGGGATACGCCAAGACCCTTGCCGGGAAAATAGGCGCGTTTATCGCCGAATCGAGAGAATCCGGTAGGGAGAATATGGAAAAGGCTAAGCTGGCGGACAGCGAGCGGAACACCGGATTAAAAGAGAGGGTGGAAGATATATTAGCCGGTTTAAAGAAGAGGCTGAAGGAGAGAAAAGAGACGATTATAAAAGAGAGGGAAATCAGGAAGGCCCGCCCCGTAGAGACGGCTGGATTGCCCGTAGAAGAGAAAGAAGAGCCGGTGAGCCGCATACGCGCGGCCGAAGAAGCCGGGCCATACGAAGCGCCTGTCGCGAAAAAAGAGGTACCCGCCGAAGAAAAAGCGCCTCTTGAAAAAAAGCCTGTCGCGGAAGAACCTAAGCCAAAGCCCGCCGTAGAGAGAAAGGAATTAAAGATACCGCCCGTACATTCATACATAGCGGGATACGCCAAGACGCTTGCCGGGAAAATAGGCGCGTTTATCGCCGAATCGAGAAAAACGGGCAAGGGTGGTATGGAAAAGGCGGATCTGGCCGACGGCAAAAGAAAAGCCGACACAAAAAAAAGGCTAGAGAATATATTAAGTACTTTAAAGACAAAATTCAAAAATATGAGATCAAAAGCAGCGCAGAGATTCGAACGTCCGACCGAAGTTGCGGAGAAAAAGCCGTTGGAAAAGGAACACGCTGCCGCGAAGGGTGTTGCGGAAGAGCCGGAAGCCGGACCGCCTGTATCCCAGCCAGAGGAAGAGCCGGAAGAAATAGCACCGGCAAAGAAGCCGCGGATGACGCTTCCGATTGTGTTAAGTTTGGACGATTACAGGGTAGCGGACGATATTAAGATTATCATAGATGGCCAGCAGGTCGATGGCGTGAAAGCCCTGGTTAGAAACGACGATATATGGGTTAACGTGAAGGAACTGGCAGGAGCCTTAGGCACGACTTTGATTTACGAAAAGAAGAACAAATTCATTATATTGAGGACAGACGGCATGCCGCTTGGTTTCAGGATAGGCGACGGAGTGATAATGTTCAGGGATACGCCTTTTTACGCCCTGGATAGGCCCGTATTGCTTTTTGCGGATGAGCCTTACGCGGGATTTGACGCGCTTGGGATTTTATTCAATATCAGCGTGGATTGGCGGCCGTCCGAGAAATGCCTTATTTTTGAAAGCATCTATAAGAAAGAAGAGGCATTTACGGTATTTACAAAGCCGAAACCTCAAGAGCTGATCGATAAAGAAAAAGCCGCTATGCCCCCGCCGGTTCCGGAGGTAGAGCATTTCGAGATGAAAAGACTTATTCCGTATGTACCGAAGGAGCTCAAACCCGATATGAACATGAGGGTGATGAACTCGATGAATTATCTCTACAATAATGACCCCCTCAACAAAAAGCGCGTAAGGACCGAATATATTACCATGTCCGGAAAAGTATATGACTACACCTTTGACTCCCACTTTCAGTGGAGAGACGAGGTCACCGGCAGTCTGGTCAATAAGGAAAAGTTCATAGGGATATACGGAAACGGCATGTGGCTTAAGATGCTCGGTCTTTATAAAGATTTGGCCCCCTTGCGCTCGCAGTCAGAAGGGTATGAGGGCTTTGAGTTTACAAAATTTTACAGTCCTTTCGTCGCAAGGATGTGGGGAGGATGGAAGGAGATCAATGTGACGGCTACGTCTGGCGATGTGGGCAGCGTAAAATATTTCGGAAGAATAGGCGGAGTAGGTCAAAGATATAAGTCGGACCTGTTAGACCTGCGCGGCGAGGTCATGGGTGTCGTCAACGAGGCGGAGACGACATTGAAAAGAGGAAAGACAGACTTTCCGCGCCGAAACGTCGTCTATTTTGCAGACGGGACTTTTCATCTGCCTGCGGATTTTAGCCTATCCGGCCAATATGCCGGCTGCAATTATAACCCCGATAATCTGAAAGAGGAACTTATACAGGATAAGAACTGGCGGTTGGAAGGTGTGTGGGACAGGGCCAAGAAGGATAATTTTTATCTGAAAAGCGAATATGAATTTGTGGGCACGGACTACGCCTCTATCGGGATACCCTCAAACTATCAGGATTATAAAGGGTGGTCTGTTTATGGCAGATATGCGCCCTCAAAAATCGTTCAGCTGTCCGCCAGATATCAAGAGTCGCAGGATAATGTCGACGATGTGGATTCGCAGCCCACAAGGGATGATAAATATTTTTCTTCCAATATCAGCTATAATTTCCCCACCAATACCGGTTTAAATTTTGGCTGGACCAGAAGTTACGTGGAGACTACGGGCCCGGGCCAGGAATATATAGAATTACAGGCCTCTTTAAGCGATTCTTACAGAGCCACCGTTTCTCAGAACTTCGGGAGTTTAAGTTTATATTTTAGTTATGACAGATATCATGTAAACGCCATCGGCAGCGATACGGATAACTGGTCGGATACCTACAGCGCTTCCTTATATAAGTTTTTACCTACACACAGGGGCTCTTTTATAAGGCTGCGGCACGAACTGAAGAAAATGTGGTATATGGCCTCAGGCAATTTTACTACAATAACAAACGATACGGATCTTTCATGGAGGTACTATTTTACGAGAGATCTTTATGTGTATAACACATGGATTTTGAGACAGACAGAGACGGGCGCTACCGCGGATACGGCTTATATTTCCGCGAAAACTGGGGCGTTTTGGAAGCTTGACAATAACCTGGCCGTAGGCACCGATTTTACATTTGACCAGAGGGAGCTGAACAACCCTTCAAGGAAAGATTGGAATGAATGGCAGATACTCTTCAGGTGCAACTGGGGATTCGACTATAACAGCCCATATAAGTGGGCAAAGATAAAGGGCTATGTTTTCAGGGACTTAAACGCTAATGGCGTATTTGACAGTGGCGATGAAGGCATAAAGGACGCGCTTATTATAATCCCCGACGAAATCATGGCACAGACGGACAAGAAGGGCCACTATTATATGAATGAGATAATCCCCGGTTCCAAGACCGTGAAACTGGATGTGAAGACGCTGCCCATGGAGCTGGCGGTGCTATACGACAATGTCGTCGAAGTCGATATTAAAAAGTCACAGACGGAAGAGGTGAATTTTCCGCTTGTGGTGCTGGGCTCTCTTAGAGGAAGGGTATTTGTGGACGAAAACGAGAACGACATTTACGACATAGGCGAAGAGGGCCTGGAAGACGTGGATGTTGTCCTTGGACCGGAAGGCCGCTGGACACGGACGGATGAGAACGGAAAATTTTCTTTCGATTTCGTGAAACCAGGCGCGTTTGAACTCATGATAAACCCCAGCAAGATCCCCATTCGGTATAAGCTTATATCGGACAGAAAAAAAGAAGGCATTCTCAATCAGGGGGAGGATATCGAGGATTTAAGTTTTATCGTCCGTTTGAGACCGGTAGTCAAGAAGGTATTTTAGACCGGGATATCTACACGTCATTTTTTATCTACTCCGAATACACAAAACCTCACAGAATATGAACCTTCGCGCTATTTTTAGAGCGCGCCGCAAATCGTATATAAATTTATTTCCCTGCCGGCCTTTAGCGTTTTCTCAACTCGCGGAATAGCCGTTTCCACGAAATCCTTTTTGAGTTCTTTATATAAAGGCGCCTGTTTTACCTCTTCCGTGGGGGTGTTATATTCTGTTTGCCGGGGAGCTACTGTCACGTAGATCGTTGTCGCAAGAGACGCTGTTTCGGAAAAAACCGGGGGCGATGCTATATTTATTGAGATAAGCGCTATTGCAGCCGTTAATATAAACCTCCTCAATATCTTCATTTTCGTGCCTCCTTTCGGTAGCTCAGCCGTCATATCAGCCATAACCTTGTGCTGACTTAGACCTGTAGCTTTGCGTCGCCTCCTTTCGGAGGCTTTGCCTTTATCGAGGGGCAAGACCGTCTATGTCAAGCCTTCTCTGTATTCAGAAACTCTCTTAAGAATCTTGTTCTTCAGGTCCTCTTCGTTTTTGATATCCTTTCCGTCTATGGCAAGCTCTTTCATGGCCTCCACCATGGCACGAAGGATTTTGATTCTGGAGAGTTTGATGCCTGTGGTGAATAGCGAGTCCTTGCCTATCTTATCGAGATAGTCAATATCATCTCTATTCATTATCGCTATCACCCTGTGCAAAGTATTGTCATCGTGGTTCATCGTATATCACCTGCTTACATTTGAGTTGCGCCAACCACAGGGTTGACGTAAGTCATGTCCTCATGAGATCCCTCGCTTCGCTTCCCTCGCGGCCTATATGATAATTGTGGTGTTCGGGACTTCCTTCGGTCGCGGGGTTAATTCGACCTTATCCCGGATGATGAAAATTCTTTAGAATTTCTCCGGGATCCCGAAGAATCTCTTTAAGGAGAATCTCCATTCGAGATGACTTACACCAACCACAGGGTTGTTGTAAGTCATAGCCTCATTAAAAGGCCCTACTCCGCGAAAGAGTAGGGCCTAGAAATAAAATAGCCAGGCAAATCCTGGCTATCAAAGTTCATTTCTTCGGTAACCCAGCCACCTTTACAGCGTAGAGTCACTGTTTAAGGTCTGAGGCTTTGCCCCGAATGAAGATTCTTCTCGCGAACTTCATCAGGGTCCCGATGACAATCTTCTTTGAGATTTTCTCTCGGGACGTCCCACCCTTTCGGGAATGGTTTGCCATGTACCATAGGTACATGGCACCATGAACCGTGGTTCATGGTGCCTTTTTCGGAAATAGTGTTAAATTGTCAAAGTGCTAACTTGTGCCTACACTATTAAGTATAATGAATTACACTGTTAAGTCAATAGATAGCAAGCTTGCTTTTTTATCTCTAACTTTATTATATTCCTCGAGTTTTAAGCTGAAAAAAGCGTTGGCCCAGGACCAAAAGGTGTTTTTGTCCTGTTCTTCCAGAATCTCATTTACCCATGAACCAGAAAGTCACGCCTGTAAGGGCGCGGATGAATGGCTTTCGGTTCAGGGTTCCGCTCCACCGATAGAGCGGAACCCTGTAAAAAGAGAAGCCACCGCTGTAAGGCGGTGGAGCTTCACATCCTTTATGTCCATAGCGCCTTTCTCCAGAAGTATGGCCCCTATCCTCTTGTGGACAAAACCGTTGGATTTAGCTTCTCTTTGTTCAATAGGAGCTTGCTCAAGCTGCTATTTTGATATAAGGCCTTTCTCAAGGACCGGTTCTCCGAATTTTTTCTTTTTTGTAATATTATACCCATAATATGGCATTATACATCAAATCAGGGAAAGGGTTAATAAATTAAGCCCGGTTTTTATCATTGACTTAGTTTCTTTTTGTGGTATGATTTTTTATAGATAGGTTATCGGGATACCGAAATGCGCTATTGTCGGGAAAGACGATACATAATTACAATCTATGCACGGAAATTATGTAAGAAGAATGAGAGCAGATTTATTGATCGGGGTTAAAATAATATGAATTATGTCAAAACAGGTTTGCTTCTTGTTATATTGACTTTGCTTCTGGTCTGGATAGGCGGTATTTTTGGCGGGCCTAACGGCGCAGCGATCGCGTTTGTCATGGCTTTAGTCCTGAATGGCGTAAGTTACTGGTATAGCGACAGGATCGTCCTGTCTTTATATAAGGCAAAGGAGATCCCTGAAAAGCAGTTTTACCACCTTTATGATCTCGTAAAGGAATTGACCCGCTCGGCAAATCTACCTATGCCTAGGATGTATATGATTGAACAGAGGTCGCCGAACGCTTTTGCTACCGGAAGGAACCCACAGAAAGCGGTAGTCTGCGTTACAAGGGGATTATTGGAGTTATTGGATGAGGATGAACTGAAAGGCGTCCTGGCCCACGAGCTGGCTCACGTAAAAAACAGGGATACGCTTATCATGACAGTTACGGCGACTTTAGCGGGAGCGGTCATGACGCTTGCGTATATGGCCAGATGGGCCGCCATATTCGGCGGATATTCGCGTGACAGACGAGAATCGGGAAACATGATTTCCCTTTTGTTTATTTCCATACTCGCGCCCATTGCGGCGCTCATTGTTCAGCTTGCTATTTCGCGCTCAAGAGAATACGAGGCGGACAGGCAAGGCGCATACTTCGCGAAAGACTCTATGGGGTTGGCGAGCGCTTTGGGAAGGCTAAAAGAAGCCTCAACGGTTTATCCGATGCAGGCCTTGCCCCAAACGGCGCATCTATTCATAGTGCATCCTTTTCGGGCCAACATTATCACAAACCTTTTTTCCACTCACCCGCCTATCGAGGAGCGAATACACAGACTTCAGGAGATGAAGACTTAAGGCCCTCGGCAATGTCTGGTGTCTTAAGTATTTCACAATCGCCGGACGCCGGATTCCGCGATACCGTAGATAATTTTCCCAATAATCTTGTATTTCTTTTAAAACAGTGATATCATTACTTAATAAATATTCAAAAAAATTTAATTTTTGAAAAAATGGAAGAGTTGATTTTGGAAAAACGGTTCGGCAATATCGAAGAGAACTGGTCCGGGTTCAAGGGATCAAGCGTCTGCATTATACAGGCCCCGTATGAGGGCACCGTTACGTACGTAAAAGGCGCCGCCAATGGCCCGGAGGCGATTATCGAGGCGTCTCTCAATATGGAGCTTTTCGACGAAGAGTTGCAGCTGGAGACATATAAAATAGGTATATGCACAAATCTGCCGCTGGGAACCGGTTCCGCCATGCCGCCTGAAGAGGTCATAAACAAGGTAAACAGTTCCGTAACGGATGTCCTTAAGGCTGACAAGTTTCCTGTGGTTTTAGGCGGGGAACACTCCGTGAGCATAGGAGCGGTCAGGGCTGCGAAAAAGTTTTTTAAGAAACTTTCCGTACTCTTCCTGGATGCGCATTACGATCTTCGCGATGAATACATGGATTCAAAATATAACCATAGTTGTGTAGCGAGAAGGATCCAGGAGATATGCCCTATAGCGGAAGTCGGCGTAAGAAGTCTCTGCAGAGAGACAAAAGATTTTTTAAACCAGGATCCCCCGAATATAAAGGTTTTTAGCGTTTATGATATTCTGAAAAACCCGGACTGGAAACAGGCGGTAAGCAAATCATTGACAGACGCGGTTTATATAACGATAGACCTCGATGTCCTCGACCCTTCTATCATGCCCTCTGTCGGCACACCTGAACCCGGAGGCCTGGGATGGTATGAATTGTTAAGTTTTTTAAAGACAATAACTTCCGATAGAAAGATCGTGGGATTCGATATAGTCGAGCTATCGCCTAAAGAAGGTTTCGTGGCGCCGGACTTTTTAGCCGCAAAACTGATTTATCGGCTTTTGGGGTATATATTTGTCAATAGGAAATAAAAGAAAAATCAAATATCAAATATAAAATTTTAGAAATGTAAAAAGGCATTAACGGATGATGCTTGCCAACAGAAAAAAACTCCTGGTTCCCAAAAAGATGTTTCTAACCAAAGGCGTAGGGACGCACAAGGAGGAGTTGCGCAGTTTTGAGCTGGCTTTGAGAGATGCCGGTACAGAAAAGTGCAACCTTGTTACGGTATCAAGTATTTTACCGCCGGAGTGTAAGATCATATCTAGAAACGAAGGCATCAAGGAGCTGGTGCCGGGCATGCTGACATTCGTTGTTCTGGCGCGCTGCTCCAGCTGTGAACCGCACCGGCTGATAGCGGCGTCCATAGGATGCGCCAAGCCCGCTGACCCGAATGTATATGGGTACCTTAGCGAACATCATGCTTACGGTGAGACAGAGAAAATAGCCGGTGACTACTCGGAAGACCTAGCCGTTTCAATGCTTGCCTCTACGTTGGGAATAGAATTCGACGAGGACAAGGCCTGGGACGAGAAGAAGGAAGAATTTAGAATAAGCGACAAAATCGTCCGAACCACAAACATTACCCAATCGGCCGTGGTGGGGCCGGGTAATGATTACACCACGGTCCTGGCCGCAGCGGTTTTTATATTTTAACCAAAGACCTGCGGGCCTCAACCGGACCTCAACCCTGTGCGACAAGCCAAAATTTCAAGACCCGCGGATCATCATTCACGGCTATTATCCATATACCTGCGCAGTGCCCCAACGATTTACCCATGAACCAGAAAGCCACGCCTGTAAGGGCGCGGATGAATGGCTTTCGGTTCAGGGTTCCGCTCCACCGATAGAGCGGAACCCTGTAAAAAGAGAAGCCACCGCTGTAAGGCGGTGGAGCTTCACCTCAAGGGGCCGCATAAATATTACCGATGATAAATCAGCATAGATTCTATAGAATTTGGGTAAATTCGGACTTAGTCAATTTTACGGTACAGGACGGGCAAACCGATATTTCTATATCAGCCGAAAGGTATTTAAAGGATAAGGCTAAAAAGTTGATATCGCGATACAGAAGCGATATCATGCATTACATAAAGATAAAGCCGGAATTTGAATTCAGCCTGGAACCTTTGCCTTTAGACGGGGATGCGCCTGCCATAGTAGGTGCTATGCTGAAAGCATCCTTCCTTGCGGGTGTGGGACCCATGGCTGCCGTAGCAGGGGCCATAAGCGAGTTTGTCGGAAGGGACCTTTTAAAATTCACAAACCAAATTATATTGGAAAACGGAGGGGATATATTCATAAAGACGGATGAAGAAAGAAGGATCGGGATATATGCAGGCGATTCACCTTTGAGCGGGAAGATCGCCATTAGAATAAAACCCGATTCGACCCCTCTCGGGATATGCACTTCGAGCGGCACGGTAGGTCATTCCTTAAGTTTCGGGAAAGCCGACGCCGTTTCTGTTGTGGCCAGGAACGCTTTCCTGGCGGATTCATGCGCTACGGCAACGGGCAATAGGGTCAATACCGAAAACGATATAGAGAAAGCGTTAAATTTTGTGAAAAGCATTGAAGACGTCATAGGGGCTGTGGTAATATATAAAGACAAGATAGGGACAATAGGGGATATCGAATTAGTGTAAATAATATTAACCAATCTGATACGCGGTGATACGCGTATCTAGAAAGAGACGGATCGAAGCGATATGTCGGTATGTATAAAAAACATGAGGGATAAACGATGATATCGAAAAGGATAGTATTAAAATTTCCGCCCAAACTGGTTGACAAACCGATTGTCTACAAGCTGGTCAAGGATTTTGATTTGGTTTTCAACATCTTAAGGGCAAAGGTGACCCCGAAAGAGGAAGGGGAGCTTGTAATTGAGCTAAAAGGCAAAAAGCAGAGGTATGCCGAAGGGATAAAATATCTTAAAGAGTTGGGCGTGAAGACCCAGCCCTTAAGTCAGGACGTAACGCGTGATGAGAAGCGTTGTACTCACTGCGGTGCGTGCGTTACGATATGTCCCACGGACGCACTTTATATGGATAAGAAGAGCATGAAGGTGATTTTTGAATCGGCAAAGTGCATTGCCTGCGAATTGTGCGTCAAGGGGTGCCCGCCACGCGCCATGAAGGTTAAGCTCTAAATACATAGATGAACCGTTTCGCGGGACCCGCAAAGCAATAATAGATGATCGCGGAGAAGCGTCGCCAAAACCTGCCTATTATTGAGAAAATAGATATTAAGTGCTCACCCGTTTCTATTTATGCCCTTTTCAAAGATCTGCCTTACAGCTCTTTTCTCGATAGCGCGCTCAATTCGCATAGCCTTGGCAGATTTTCATTTATCGGCATGGAACCTTTCCTTGTTTTCAAATCAAAAAAAGACAGAATAATATTGGATTGGACGACAAAACAAGAGATATCGAGGGGAAATCCCTTTATCATTCTGAAGGGCCTGTTCGAGAAATTCAGAATAGATTCACAGGACTTCCCGTTTCCTTTTATCGGAGGGGGTATCGGCTATTTTTCTTATGAGCTGAAGGACTTCAACGAGAGCCTTCCGGACCGGGCCGTCGACGATATTAATATACCCGACTGCATTATGTGTTTTTACGATTGCATCCTGGCTTTTGACCATTTTAGCGGGGAATCCTTCATAATATCTTCGGGTTTACCCGAAAAAGGAGAGAGAAGGCTGTATAGGCGAAGAGCAAGGCTTGAAAACGTGAGAAATAGAATATATGCCCTGACCAAGACACGGCCAGAACAGGCACCGGCGGCTGCCGGACGCGTTGTGAAAAAACCTATGCTTGAGCGATTACAGCCGGCCTACTGTCTTGGGTCGAATTTCACGAAAGATTCTTACCTTAAAGCGGTTGAAAATGCCAAAGAATATATAAAAGCGGGAGACATTTATCAGGTTAATCTGTCACAAAGATTCAAGGTCCCGTTTAGCATAGACCCTTTTGATCTATATAGCATTCTACGTACCATAAATCCGGCGCCATTCGCGTGTTTTCTTAACTTTGGCGATGTAAAAGTGGTAAGCGCGTCTCCCGAGAGGTTCTTAAAAAAAGACGCACGCCGGATACAGACGCGGCCCATAAAAGGGACCAGGCCCCGCGGAAAAGATGGGGGTGAAGACGCAAGGTTAAAAGAGGAGCTTATCTCAAGCGCAAAGGATAAAGCCGAAAACCTGATGATCATAGATCTGGAGCGTAATGACCTCGGACGTATTTGTGAATATGGCAGCGTGCGCGTCACGGAATTTATGGCCTGCGAAAAATATGCGACGGTATTTCACCTTGTTTCGACTATCGAAGGGCAGCTTAGGGGTGAAATCGACTCGATAGACTGTCTGATTAACTGCTTTCCGGGCGGCTCTATCACAGGGGCCCCTAAAATCAGGTCGATGGAGATTATAGAGGAACTGGAACCGGTTAAACGTTCGATTTACACCGGATCTGTAGGCTATATCAGCTTTAACGATAATATGGATACGTCCATAGTGATAAGGACTTTTATAATAAAGGGGAACGAGACGTATTTTCAGGTGGGAGGAGGCATAGTATACGATTCCGATCCCGAAAAGGAATACCAGGAGACTCTCGACAAAGCCAAGGCGCTGATCGAAGCGGTTTCTTATTCAAGAAAAAAACATTCTCTCAGTATCTAATAAAAGAAAAATATTCATTGCTTTCTAACCACTTCCGCCAGAGGGCGGATCCGCCTCGGGCGGAAGACGCTAGGCGTGATTTAAGGCCAACCCATGAAAATAGCATATCTGGACGATAAATTCGTCCCGTTAGACAGGGCCAAAGTTTCTATTTTGGACCGTGGTTTCCTATACGGTGACGGTGTTTTTGAAACTATGCGTTCGTACAGGGGAACCGTATTCCGTTTGGAAGAGCATGTGGGAAGGTTATCGAGGGCGCTTAAAATCATTCATATCGATTTAAAACTTAGGTTCTCAAAAATAGAAAAAATCATATATAACTTGTTGGACAGGAATAAACTGTCTGCCTGCGACTGTGGCGGAAAAGACGCGTATATAAAGATTATCACAACAAGGGGAAGGTCATCGGGGTTGTTGGCCCCGCCCGGCAGAACCCGGGCTACCTTTGTAGTTTATGCCTTGCGTTATGACCCGCCTCCAAAACGAGTCTATGAAGAGGGGATTAAGACGGTTATTTCTAAAGAGGGGACTAACGAAAGATCCGTAATTGCGGGATATAAGACGCTCAATTACCTGCATAATATTTTGTGTCGCTACGAAGCCGTGAAGAAAGGCTTTGAAGACGCCGTGCTTATAAATACGAAAGGCTTTGTAAGCGAAGCTTCGAGCTCAAATATATTTGTTGTTAAAAGAAAAGAATTATTCACCCCTTGCCTCAAATCGGGTTGCCTTGCCGGCATAACAAGGAACGAAGTTACCCGTATTGCGAAAAGGATTTTAAAGTATAAAACTAAAGAAAGTTATGTTAAAATATCTGACTTATATAACGCTGACGAAGTATTTATCACAAATTCCTTAGCTGAAATTATGCCTGTTGTAAAGATTGATAACCGCGCTATCGGTAGCGGAAGACCCGGCCCTGTCACAAAAGAGGTGATAGCGCTTTATAAGGATTCTGTTGAAGAATATCTTAAAAAACAAACAATTTTATGATTTCGCATATCTCCGCAAAAAGCGGATCAGCTTTCTTGCGCCAAAGGCTCAAGACTCGCAGGTTTTTAAGATCGCGGTTATCATAAGATAAGGTGACTTTCATGACAACCTGTAATAGTAGAACCGGGAGGATGTAAAGGTGAGGAAAAAAATTTTGCGCCAATTGTTAACCATATATAAAATATTAGTTTACATTACACTTCTATCCGCCGTTTTATCATCTTATGTTTCCGGGGAAGATGGCATTCAACTTGAGCCTGTTACGGTTACCGCAAGCAGGATCTATTCGGAGGAAAGTGACTCAAGGGTGCGGGTCAGAAGCCAGGACCTTGTTCTCTTTGGTGAGGAAGATAGGCTGTCTCACTTTTCAGTCGCGTCTGTGTTGAGTAAGTTCTCATCAGCTGACACCAGGACCAGGGGGCCTTACGGCGTACAGGCGGATATAAGCTTAAGGGGCGCGCCTTTTGAAGAAAATCTTGTCTTATTGGACGGAGTCAGTTTAAACGACCCCAAAAGCGGACATCACAACATGGACCTTCCTTTGACCTTATATGACATAGAGAGGATAGATGTGACTTACGGCCCGGCATCGAGCGTCTATGGCTCCGGGGCGCTAGGAGGGGCTTTAAATATAGTCTCCAGAAGCCCCGAAGATAAGCTACGATTTTCTGTCTCGTCGAGCGCAGGCTATTGGGATTTTTACAGAGGGGGCGCATCTTTGAACGTCCCGCTGGGCAGGCTTAAGAACAGGACTTCGGTTGAATGGAGCAGAAGCAGCGGTTTCGCGCCGGAGACGGAATTTGATACGCTGACAGCTTCGTCATATAACCAGGTGACTTTTGAGCTTGCAAAGCTTGATATTTTTGCGGGATATCTTACCAAGAAGTTCGGCGCTCGTAGCTTCTATTCCGACTTATATCCTGACGAAGAGGAGAGCGTGAATACGGGACTTTTGGTCGCCAGGGCTGAGATTAAAAGGGACGGCGTATCCATTACGCCTCTATTGCGTTGGAAACGGCTTCAGGATAAATTTATACTCGATAGAAATAGAACAAATTTCTCCAGGAATGACCATACCACCAATTTATACGGCGGAGAAATCAGCTCACAGGTTGATACGCCCATTGGAAATATGGCATTTGGTGCTGAGGTGGGAAATGAAGACATCTCCAGTACAAACTTAGGCGAGCATAACCGGGTTAAAAATAGCTTATTTCTTGAGTATGAAAACAGAATTTCCGGTATCCTTCTAAACACCAGCGCGCGATTAGATTATTACTCTACATTTGGATTCCAATTCTCGCCTTCGTTTAATGTCGGATACAAAATATTGCCTGCACTTGCACTCAGAGCCGGCGCCGCGAGAGCATTTCGCGTCCCCACTTTTACAGAGCTTTATTACTCGTCTCCGGCGAATAAAGGGAATCCGGATTTAACGCCCGAAGAAGGGTGGACTTACGATGCGGGTTTTGACTATTCCGTCTGTGGAATTATGGTCTCCGGGACCGCGTTCCTGCGCAATACCGAGAATATCATAGATTGGACAAGAAAGGGCGCATCGAAAGTCTGGCAGGTGGAAAATATAGGCGAATTCGACATGTATGGTTTAGAAAGTTCCCTAAGGCTTGAATTAGCTGAATTATTGGGCAAACAGCGGATCCCATTTGGGGATTGCGGTATTTCCCTGAAATACAGCTATTTGGAGGGCTTGGACAAGAAGGGCATTACATCCAAATATGTCCTGGAGTATCTAAAACACAATCTTAGTCTTTCTGTGGAATGCGCTCTCCCGTTTGGTTTTAAAGAGAAGATTAACTTTAGTTTCAAGAAAAGAATAGGAAGCGAGAAATATTTTTTATTGGATTCGACTATATATAAAAACGTGAAGCTCAAAAATGGCAGCGCAAATTTTTTTGTTAAATTCAGCAATATATTAGACACCAAATATACCGAACAGGGCGATATAGAGATGCCCGGCTTTGCCGTTTTCGGAGGTATGGATGTGCGGTTTTGATAGTATACGGATTTTCTGCGGATTCACGCGGATTCTGGCTTTTAGGGGGATGCCCCGGTGAAATCCGTTGCCAGTCCTTTGTTAATCCGTGGCAATAAAAAACGCATAATTGACAAAATATTATTTTTATAGTACCCTTAATAGGACATAGGAGGTTATCTATGAAGACAATGAGCGCAGTATCCGAAAACATAAGCGGTGTAGCGCATAGGACACTTGTTAAGACCATGTTTGTGATAAGCTTTGTGATAATGACAGCCCTTGGGGCGTACGTTCGAATACCTCTTCCTTTCAGCCCTGTGCCCATAACGCTGCAGACATTTTTTGTATTCTTGTGCGGAGCTGTGCTTGGTAAAAAGCTCGGCGGATTTACTCAATTTTCTTACGTCTTCCTCGGCGCTATCGGGGTTCCTGTGTTTCAGGGTTATGGATCGGGTTTTCCGCACATCTTGGGCCCTACCGGCGGATATTTAGCCGGATTTATAGTGGCATCCTGCCTGATCGGTGCAGTTATGGACCGCGGCCGTCATCTATCAAGCTTTTCATATATAATATTTGCTATGTCAGTAGGCGTTTTGGCTATTTATACATGTGGCGTAGCGTGGCTTATGGTAGGTTATAAATTTAGTTTCGTAAGGGGCATATCATCGGGTTTTATTCCGTTTATTCCCGGCGCAGTAGTTAAGCTGATCACAGCCGCATGGGTTTATTTAAAGATAAGACCGCGAACAGATTTATTAATACACGACTAAATACGAATCCGAATATCGAAATTCAAAACAAATACGAATGACAGGAATTCTCCGCCTGAAGCGGATCCGCCTTCGGCGGAAAATGACCGAAATAAGTGTTTTGAATTTTGAACATTAGAATTTCGAATTTAACTTTAAGATATCAATAAAGAAACTAAATACGAAAAGATATCTAAGCTATCGGTTTTCAGACTTCAGCTTTAAGTCCTTTGCTATTTGTAGCACAGAGTCCAATGCTTGGAGCTGAAAGTCGTGAGCCGATAGCAGATAGCTGATAGCCGATGGCTGACGACTGATAGCCGAAAGCTGATAGCTGATAACCGATGAAATTTTTTGAAAAAGAAAGACTTTTAATCGCAACGCTGATCCTATTCAGCGCTTCGCTTTTTTTTATCGGCCTTGGCGCAATGTCGCTTACCGACCCCGACGAAGTATTCTACGCCGAAACCGCCAAAGAGATGCTGAACCGCCACCAGATGCTAACCCCGTACATATTCGGTGAACCTCAGTTTGAAAAGCCGCCTCTGTATTACTGGCTTGTCATACTTGGTTTTAAAGTATTTGGCATAAATGAGTTTGCGGCTAGGGTAGCTTCCGCCATATTCGGCATTTTAGGGGTAGTCTCTGTCTATTTTCTCGGAAAGATACTGATGGATCGAAAGACCGGCTTTTGCGCTGGCATTACCCTTGCGACAAGCATAGAGTATCTGGTATTATCGCGCGCCTGCGTCACGGATATAGTTTTGGGGGTCTTTATCCTTTGCGCATTTTTATTTTTCTTTCACGGATATCTTGCCGGATCCGGCAAGACGAGATACTATCTTTTGTCGTCTTTGTTTTTAGGGTTGTCAGTTCTTACAAAGGGGCCTGTCGGCGTATTTTTGCCCTTTGTGATAATAGGTATATACGTGATTCTGACGCGAGAGATCAAACTGCTGAAGGAGGTACCTTTTATCCGCGGCACCTTATTGTTTTTGGTCGTGTCTTTGCCGTGGTATCTTCTTATGTATAAGGCGCATGGCAGAAAGTTTATAGACGTGTTTTTTGGTTTCCACAATGTTATCCGGTTCCTGGAGCCGGAACATAAATGGGGAGACGTCTTCTATTATTACTTTCCCAATGTGATCGTCGGCTTTTTCCCCTGGATTATGTTTTTGCCTCTTGGGATATGGCAGGTTTTCAGGGAAGAGAACAGAAGGTTCAGGAAGGCCGGCATTTTTTTGATCACATGGTTTTTAGTCATATTCACTTTCTTTTCGTTTTCGAGGACAAAACTCCCGACTTATATATTCCCTCTTTATCCGGCGCTGGCCTTGTTGACAGGCCGTTTTTGGGGTATTTTTCTGGATAAAGGCCTTACCCAAAAGATGGAAAGGGCGATGAAAGGTTTTTTAGGCATATTTTTAATATCTATTGCGGGGGGCATGATCGGGCTTTCCGTTATTACGGCGAAAAGATATCCGCCTGTGACAGGCGTATCGGTCATAACGGGAATAATTTTTGTTTCGCTTATGACATTTTTTATAACAGCGCTTTTAAAAAGAAGATATACAGCAAGCCTTATTGCCCTTTTGCTTTCTTTTATAATCTTAGTCTTTCCCCTGTCATACGTTATTTTACCCGAAATAGCGAAATACGAGTCCAGCAAGGAAGTGTCCGCGAAGGTACTTACCTTTATGGAGCCCGGGGAAAGGCTTGGCGCGGAAACCCAATACAGAAGAGGCGTTGCATTTTACACAAATAGAGAAGATATACTGGATGTTCACCGGCATCATATTATCACCACTTTTCTGAATGGAAAAGAAAGAGTGTGGTGCATTATCAAGGATAAGAACCATATACAGCTCTATACCGATGAGAAACATCCGTACGATAAGCCTACTTATGTCGTGTATAAATCAGGAAAGAAGGTTATTATCACAAATAAGGCCCCCAAAAGCGGCGAATTTTTGAAAGTGAGAACCAAAGATGCCCCGTTCTAGTATTTCCTTTGTTCTGCCTATGTATAACGAAGCCCGTACCATAGGGAATGTCTTAAGAAAGCTTGCCTCCATGGCCAAAGGTCTCGCCGACGATTATGAGATTGTGATAGCGGATGACGGGTCCGATGACGGCAGCGGCCGGATTATAGATGGAATAGCGCAGGCGGATCCCCATGTGAGAGTTGTGCATATGGCTAAGAATACAAAATTCGGCGGCGCGTTAAAAGCGGGAATAGGGCGTGCCCGGAATGACATAATCATTTATACAGATTCAGATCTTCCCGTAGACCTTTCCGATATCAATAAAGCCCTCCCGCTTCTGGATGGGGCTGATATTGTGACAGCTTACAGCGCGGTTAAAAAAGGCGAGAATTTCCGACGGGTGATCATGTCGCAGGTCTACAATTTTCTTATCCAGCTTTTTTTCAGGCCCAATATCAAAGATATAAATTCCGGATTTAAAATATACAGAAAGAAAGTCTTTGAAGGCGTAAGGCTGATTTCAAACAGCCCCTTTATCGATGTCGAGATATTTGTCAGGGCGATGCGAAAGAACTGCATAATAAGACAATGTCCCGTTGTATTCAAGAGAAGAGAAGACGGCAAGTCCTATATCTCAAGGCCGGCAGTGGTCCTTAAGACGATTGCGGACATGGTGAGGTTTAAGATTAGCGGTTAGCGTCTAGCGTTTAGAGACACAAAAAGTTTTATTGTATCTCTAAATTCTAGACGCTAGACGCTAGACGCTTGAAATGTCAAAGAGATTCATAATAAACGCGGATGATTTCGGTCTGGCGGAAGGCGCGAACGAAGGTATTATGGAATGTTATAATCGCGGCGCCGTTACCGACATGAGCCTTTTGGCTGTAGGGGAGGCGTTTGGGCATGCCGTGGCACGAGCCAGGGAGAATAACATCGGCAGGATAGGCGTTCACCTTGCCTTGACAGACTCTTTTAGACCCATTATGCCGGTAACGGAGATACCCACGCTTGTCAATAAAGACGGGAGGTTTTCCAAAGGGTATTGCTGTTTTTTAGCCAAATACTTTTCGGGATCCATAAGTATGAACGAAATTTATGCGGAACTGAAAAGCCAGATTTCGAAAGTCAAGAAAGCGGGTTTCGCGATAACGCATTTAGACAGCCATCATCACATACATATAATCCCGGGTATATTAAAAATTGTGGTAAAATTGATGAAAGAAGAAAGCGTGAGATATGTTAGGTTTCCGCTGGAAAGAATGAGCATGCTTATGAAGCTTACGGCCCCGCGCGCGTGGGCGCGGAATCTTCTTTTGTCGTCTATGTGCATGGCATCCCGCAGATTACTTGGCGATTCGGGCGTAAATTACAATGACTATTTCATAGGGCACGCCTCTACTTTTAAGCTGAAAAGGACGGATTTGATTTTTGCGATTTCCAATCTGAGAGACGGCATAACGGAACTGGGATGTCATCCCGGGCGCTTTACCGAAAGCGTAAAAAGAGAACACCCGTATTACAAAAACTGCGAGAAAGAGCTTGAGATTCTTTGCGATACGGGTTTTACCGAAGAGATAAAGAAGCGTTCTATAGAACTGGTGTCGTATTAATTTATGTGAGATTTTCAGCGCAGATAATCGCAGGCTTCGCTTACGAATACCCAAAACGATGCTATTATCCGTGATCATCTGTGAAAAA
>Ga0154667_176_pt7 | contig 32935 bp, 26 predicted proteins | sample Rifle2008BG13ft_FD_116096 | JGI IMG/M metagenome (GOLD analysis project Ga0154667, IMG submission 116096) | Omnitrophica bacterium RBG_13_46_9 | reverse complement strand
GGCATATGCCTTCTCGACTCCCGTGAAAGAATCCGCGATGCCTTCCAGTTTTTCAAGACGTTTAACGTAGGTCTCTAAAGTCTCTCTTCTGGCTCCAGGCCTTGTAGCGCTTATCGTATCCGCGGCTTGGACCAGTACCGCCAAAAGGGTCTTTGGCTCTACATCCTGGTGATGGGCTTCTATGGCGTGAATGACGTTTTCGGGTTCGTTATATTTTCTTGCTATATCAGCGCCTATTTTTGCGTGAGTGCCCTCGACCTCGTGACTTACCGCTTTTCCAATATCATGCAACAAACCTATGCGTTTTGCAAGGTTAAAATCCAATTTAAGCTCGCTTGCCATGACCCCCATAAGGTAGGCCACCTCTTTTGAGTGCTGCAGGACATTCTGGCCGTAACTTGTCCTATATTTAAGCCGGCCCAAAAGCTTGATCAGCTCGGGGTGGATGCCGTGGAGGCCCACATCAAACACGGCTTTTTCCCCTTCCTCTCTTATAGTCGCCTCCATTTCTTTCTTTATCTTCTCAACAACTTCTTCGATCCGCGCCGGATGGATCCTCCCGTCAGCTATCAACCTCTCTAAGGCAATCCTCGCTATTTCTCTTCTTACCCTGTCAAATCCCGAAAGAATCACAGCTTCGGGCGTATCGTCAATAATGACATCTATGCCTGTGGCCATTTCGAGGGCGCGTATGTTCCTGCCTTCCCTTCCGATGATCCGCCCTTTCATCTCATCGTTAGGAAGGTTGACAACGCTTATTGTCGTTTCTACCGTGTGATCTGTCGCGCACTTCTGGATCGCAAGCCCTATGATCTTGCGCGCCTCCTTATCGGCCTTTTCTTTGGCTTCTTCCTCAAGCCTTTTGACCATGTAGGCCGAATCCTGTTTGACTTCGTTTTCGAGTCTCTTTAGAAGTATGCGCTTGGCCTCGTCCACCGTCATGCCGGAAACCTTCTGAAGCCTCTCCCTCTCTTCCTGGAGAAGGGCGGCTAATTTATTATCTTTTTCCACTATCTCTTTCTCCTTAACGCGCAATTGCTGAAGCTTGGCCTCAACCTCTTTTTCCTTCTTGTCTAAAAGGTCTATCCTTCTATCTAAATTCTCTTCCCTCTGGATAAGCCTTCTCTCCAATTGCGCCAATTCCGCCCGTCTTTCTTTTGACTCTTTCTCGAAATCAGATCTCATCTTAAGCAATAGATCTTTGGCTTCGAGCTGAGCTTCCCTTCTTCTGGATTCGGCCTCTTTTTTAGCTTCCTCCACGATGATTTTCGACTTCTCCTCCGCATGTTTTATCTTCATGCGGGCGGTATATTTTCTTAGCACATATCCTATCACGAAAAAGAAAAGCGCCCCCAGGACAGCAAATCCGATGTAGATAAGACTGATAATGCTCATCTGAATTTCCTCCTTATCTCCCGTATCAGCCCTTCATAAAAATCGTTCAGGGCTGTTCATGAAAAATTGTAACTTTATGAGACCCCATTACGTATCGCATATGGCGTTTCGCGTGTAGCATATGGAAAAATATCAAAACATGATTCACGCGCAGGATCAGGCATTAAAGCGCTGCCCACTATGCGCCGCCATGCGCTAACGTGTTTGTACAGTTAGGTTTGTGATGACTTTTGAGACGGGAATGTCGTGCGAGTCTTTAGGCAGATTTTCGACTATCTGGAAATCAAAAGCTAATCCAACGCTGCATTTATTCCGGGATAAACGCCCGAGAAATCTATCGTAGTAGCCTTTACCTCTGCCGATGCGTCTATTTTTTCTGTCAAACGCAATCCCCGGAACAACAATCAAATCTATCTTATCAGGTTGGATATTCTTTTGACATTTCCGCGGTTCGCTTATCCCATAGGTGCCTTTTTCTAAGTCCCTGTGTCTATCTGTTATCTCTTTAGAAACTATTGTCTTTAGACTCGAACAACACGGCAAAGCTACTTTTTTCCCCATCTTAATTGCCTCATCGATCATCTCTTCGGTATTTACCTCTCTGTCTTGCGAGGCGTAGAACATCACAAACTTTGCCCTTTTAAACTCAGGCAGAGAAAAAAGCTTTTTCTTTATTGTTTCGCTCTTTTTCAAGATCTCTTCCCTGTTCTGAGTATTTAACTTATCCAGTATCTCCTTTCTGATTTGTCCCTTTGTCTTACGCACTTTAAATTATACAATAATTTGTGTGGTTTTGCCAATAGTTTTTCTAAGTCAGGGTATACTATCTGGGGCATTGATTATATTAAGTAAATCTCGCAGATAGAATGGACGGGATATCGTCGATACTATATCTGCTGAGACACATTAGGGATTCCTGTTTAAGATATTGCAAAATACGATGTTTACCGAGAAAGCTCTTCGATATCCCTGACAAATACCTCTTTCGTCCGCATCCCTATGTACCGCCTGACAATGTTAAAATCTTTGTCTATAATGACTGTGACGGGAATTGCGTTTATCGGTCCGTATAATTTGTTTGCGGTGTTGTTATCAATCGCCACGGGGAATTCCAGTTTGTTAGCATCGACAAAGTCGCGCACGATTGACAGGTTCTCGCCTGCGATATTTACTGCTATTACTTCCACGTCGTTTTTGTACTCTTTCGCTATCTGGTTAAAATCCGGCATTTCCATGCGGCACGGCGGGCACCACGTCGCAAAGAAATTCAGTATTATTATCCTGCCGGAACGATCGGACAACCTAAGTCTATTACCATTTATATCTTGCAGCTCGAAATCCAATGCCTTGCCGTAGTCAACATCCCCCGCCTGGGTGTTTCCGCAACCACTCACAAGTGTTACCAGAAAAATTGCCAATAGAAAAATTGCTTTTATTCTCATATCTGTCCTCATCTTCCTTCTCCGCTTATAAAAACATCCTTCCTATTAATAAAAGAATCCCGAAGATCATAAGAATAATCCCTGAAATAATTCTGACCCAGCGCATATGCCTTTCTATTTTTTTGACATAAGCCAAAAATGAGTTCATTATTAGCGCGGACAAAAGGAACGGGAGCCCAAGCCCGCAGGAAAAGACGATAAGTAACGAGACTCCCATCCGCATGCTTGCGGTGCTCGAAGCATATATAAGAATCGAACCCAGAATGAGCCCTACGCACGGGGTCCACGCTGCGGCAAATGTGGCGCCGACCAATATAGACCCTAATATGGAAACCCCATTCTTCCTATATGAAACCTTCATCTCCCTTTCCAGAAAAGGAGCCTTTATTACGTCTGCAATGACAAGGGCGAAAAATATTACGACCAATCCGCCTATCCTCATAAGTATAAACTGATATCGGACCAGGAGTTTTCCTAAAAAGGTCGCGCCCGCGCCTAAAATTACAAAAACGACGGTAAACCCCATTATAAAACCAAGGGAGTGAAGAACAGTCATCAACTTGATCCTGGCTTTTTTTTCATTTGAAAGCTCGCCGGTGATCTCGTGGAAGGATATTCCGGTCAGATATGAGATATACGCCGGGATAAGAGGCAGCATGCATGGTGAAAAGAAAGCAAGAATCCCGGACACAAAAGCCATTAGAAACGACGCGTTTTCCATCTTCTTTTATATGATAGGGAAGCTTTTTAAGCCTGGGCTACGCCATATCCGACGATAATATGATATTACCCGCTTATCTTAATTGTCAAATGACTTTCTTCCCAAGATGATTACAGGGATCTGAAAAAGATTACAGCGATTAAAACCTAAATCGCCGTAATCCGGGTTGCATCTTTTAAAAAGCAAAAAATCACCGTAATCATTCCTTAAATTGGTTATTACAAAACACTTCTCGGGATTTTCGCTCAATGCCGTAGGCAACAGACCGCCTTACATGTCCTTCTTGATAAGCCTCAGGATGCGTTCGAGATCTTCGTTCGAGTAATAGGAGATTTCTATCCGTCCGCGTTTTTTGCCGTGAGTGATCTTTACGCGCGTTCCAAGAAAATGCTGCAGTTCCTCTTCAATACTGATGAGATGCCCGTCCTTTTCGGACATTTTGCGCAACGGTCTTTGCAGCCGCAGCCTTACCACTTCTTCTGTCTGTCTGACCGATAGGTTTTTTCTTATAATTTTTTTCGCCAGTTTTATTCTCGCTCTGTCCAAAGGAAGCGAAAGAATGGCTTTGGCATGCCCCATTGAGACAAGATTTTCGGAAATATAATCCTGTATAAGCTTAGGCAGGGCGAGAATCCTGATGGCGTTTGAAACAGTCGATTTATCTTTTCCTATAGCCTTTGAAATATCGTCCTGCGAAAAATTAAATCTGTCTATAAGCTCCATGTACGCGTGAGCTTCTTCGACAGGGTTTAATTCTTCCCGCTGGATATTCTCTATCAAAGATAATTCCAGGCTATCCGCATCGCTTACATCTTTTACAATCGCAGGGATTTCATCAAAACCCAGTTCTTTTGCAGCCCTAAAGCGACGTTCACCGGCAATAAGTTCATACCCACCGTCTACCGGCCGAACTACGATCGGCTGGATTATCCCCTTTCCCATAATTGAATCTTTTAATTCTCTTAACTTTTCATCGTCAAATTTTTTTCTTGGTTGCATTTGGCTAGGTTTTATAGAGTTGATTTTTAACTTGTTTATCCTTTCCATAGATTCGGAAGTTGTAATATTTTCAGGAATCAGCGCATTTAAACCCTTACCTAATCTCTTTTCCATGTTGCTCCTCCTCCATTACAACCTCTTTATTTTCAAGTGGTTGTGTAAAAATTCCTAAAACTTCTTTTGCCAGATTTTGATATGCAAAAGCTCCAATGGAATTCTTGTCATACAACAAAATAGGTTTGCCAAATCCAGGTGCTTCGGAAAGTTTTATTGACCTTGGTATTATGGTCTTATAAACCTTGTCACCAAAGAATCTATTGACCTCTTCTATAACTTCTTTTGTTAAATTAGTCCGAAAATCTGCCATAGTAAGCAGTACACCTTCTATCGCAAGTCTATTGTTCAAATTTTCTTTGATCAAATTTACAGTATTCATAAGTTGTGATAATCCCTCTAATGCGTAGTATTCGCACTGAATAGGGATGATTACAGAGTCAGCAGCTGTAAGCGCATTTACAGTCAAAAGTCCAAGCGACGGCGGGCAGTCTATCAAAACAAAATCATATGGAACAAGCATATTTTCCATAGATTTTTTTAATCGATATTCCCTGCTCATGACGTTAACCAGTTCTACTTCGGCACCGGTAAGATCAAGATTGGAAGGCGCCAAGCTTAGATTGTCAATTTGAGTCGGCACAACAACACTCTCCAATGTAACGTACCCATGCAGTACATTATAAATGCTACTGGTAACAGAATGTTTATTAATACCTATTCCACTGGTTGCGTTTGATTGTGGGTCAAGATCTATAAGGAGAGTTCTTTTGTTTTCTATGGCCAGGTAAGAAGCCAAACTTAGGGTAGTAGTGGTTTTTCCTGTACCACCTTTTTGATTACAAATGGCGATGATTTTTGCCAATTGTTCCCCGCTATATTTAGGTTATCTGTTTTAGCTGCTTACGCTGCAAATACCGGATTATTGAGAAGCGCCAATGCCATATGCAGAAGTTGTAAATTTATAAAAGTTTCCACGTGGAAACCGTATATAAAACACTGTTTGACTATTTTGTTTATTTAATTAACCCTACTTTTCAAATATCCAAGGTATTAGAAACAAATTCAATATGTTGATTAAGTATTAAAAAACATATTTTGTTTCTATTCCTTATTAGAGCAAGTTTACCTGACATGATCCTGAAAGTCAATAGCATATGCTAGAAAAATATATGTGGATTTGTGAAATTATTATAGGTTTTTTTGTGATCTTTTTTTAACTATAGCTTTTATCTTGGCTAGCTCTGCGCCTTCCATTCCAAAAAGACCTTTATGTTCTTCGCGCAATATCTTTATCTCGACATCTTCTTTTTTCACATTTAGTTTTTCAAGCGCTATTTTTATTGCTTCTTGGGTCGTCTTCGCTTCTACTTCAATAAATCTTTCTTTCATTCTTGCACCGTGTTTAAAATGATGTGACGTGAAGCTCCACCGCCTTACAGCGGTGGCTTCTCTTTTTACAGGGTTCCGCTCCACCGATAGAGCGGAACCCTGAACCGAAAGCCATTCATCCGCGCCCTTACAGGCGTGGCTTTCTGGTTCATGGGTAAATACATTTCTGCCACATAACTTTATTTATCAATCTAATGCTTCATGGTAGAGTGTTCGACTACCATCAATATAGTATTCGTGAGCCAATAAAGAACTAGCCCGGAAGGGAAACTATAAAATATGAATCCAAAAAATACCGGAAATAAGAAAAGCATGATCTTTTGCTGCTGCTCTTGTTCCTTTGTTGTAGTTGGTGTGTGTTTAGTAGACATCCTCTGTTGAAAAAACATTGCTACCACCATAAGGATAGGCAAGATATGAATCTGGTTTCCTAAAAATGGTAAACTTACTGGTATATGTATATAGTCAGGTGAGGATAAGTCTTTTATCCATAAGAAGTTAGCTCCTTTTAACTCTATTGAACTTATCAATCCTTGATATAGTGCAATAAAGACAGGCATTTGTAATAAAAGCGGCAGGCAACCTCCTAAGGGATTTATATTATACTGCCTATAAAGTTCTGCCAGCTCTTTGTTTAATTTCTGTGGATTATCTTTGTGAAGTTTGCGTAATTTTTCCATGTGGGGCTGGATGTCTTGCATTTTTTTCATCGAAAGAAAACTTTTTCTGGTTAAAGGAAAGACGATTATATTTATGAGAAATGTGAGCATTATAATCGCGACACCCCAATTTTTTGTCACATTATAAAATGCCCTTAATGTAATGAGCAGGCCTTTGGTTATTATGCCAAATATTCCATAATTTACAATATTATCCAAGTCAGGAGTTATTTTTTTCAGTCGTTCCGCGATATTGGGCCCGATATATAAGAAGTAGGAATCTTCTGTTATTCCTCCGGCATAAATAGGAGCTATCTTTGATCTTACCCCGCTAGCTATGTTGGATTTACCAAATTGTTTAAGTATGACTGCTTCTGACTCTTGCTGCGGTTTGAGGGCTATGCAAAAATATCTTTCTCTGATACCGGTCCACGAAATAATACCTTTTATAAGCTGTTCTCCGTTTTTTATTCTTGTGGTCCGCGATATTTTACCGTCTATCATTGAAGTTGCCTCCAAAAAGCTTCTTCCCATTGTCAGTCCTGCTGATTGAAGGCCGGATGCACCTAATATATCGTAATCTTTATTTATTGTTATGTTGCCAAGATTATAGATTAATATATGTAACTCTATATAATCGTTATACTTATAAAAATTGTATTCTTTGGTAACTTTAAACGCGCCTGGAACCAAATATTCATATACAATCTTGTCCGGGTCTTGTTTGATTAATGAAAATTCTCTTTTGTAAAGGAATTTAATTAATGCATCGCTTTGAATAGAGCATATCGCTCTATTCTCTACCGCGTTAGAAACTAAAATTAACGGAGACCCTGTAGCGTGGTCTAAATACTCCTTTAATCTTATTTCCTTTAAAGAGCCGCCTATGTCTGTAAAAGTCAGGATGTATTTTTCTGTTTCAATAATGGTTTCTTTTTCTTTATAAGAAACCGGCTCCTGGGCAAATTCTGTCGGCAGGGCATCCTTTTTGATGGTAGGTATATCGACTTTTTGAGCTACCGGCCGCGCCATAGGCTCTTTTGGTCTGGGAACCAAAGATTGGCATATGAGAATGACTAAAATCGATAAAACTATCGCTGTTATTAAACGTTTTTCCATAAACTTATTTAAATTAAACCGGATCAAACCCACCCGGATGAAGTGGGTGACACTTTAGTATCCTTTTTACGCTTTTAATAATTCCTTTGATCAGACCGAATTCTTTCAGACATTGCAATGCATATCCTGAACAGGTCGGATAGAATCTGCAAGTTTGTAACTTCATTGGAGATAAGAAGTTACGATAAAAATTTATTAGAAAAATCAGTATATTCCTCATTATATTAGAGAACATCGTATACTCCGTCTATGCATAGCTATCCGGTCATCTACTTTCGTATTTTCGATGATCTATTCCCAATATCAGGTTTTTAATCTCATTCTCCGCTTCGCCAGCATTTGAGTGTGGCAAACCCGCCCTAGAAGTAATCACTAAGTCATAGCCTTGAACAAATGGGATCACTTCTTTTCTAAATAGCTCTTTTGCTATTCTTCTCAATCTGTTTCTGCGGGTAGCGAGCTTAAAATGCCCTTTTAGGATTGATACGCCGGTTCTAGTGGTCGAGGACGAGTTTTCCCGTATATATAAAACGAAATGAGGGCTTAAAAATCTTTTGCCCTCTTTGAATATCTTCCTGAAATCAGATGATTTTCTAAGGCAATGCTTTCTTTTCATGGGTCATACGCCGATAAAGTGAGAACAAAGTAGAGAAAATCAGCGTTATTGTACAGTCAAGACCCTGTGTTTTTTTCTCCTCCGTCTTTTTAAAACGTCCCGACCGGATTTGGTGCGCATCCGGCGCCGGAATCCATGCTTGCGCTTTCTCTTAAGGTTGGATTTTGGTCTTAATGTTTTTTTCATAGCGGGTTGATTATAACATACTTTAAATTATAGTCAAGCAGAAAACCGGCTTGTGTTATTTTAATTATCTCGTTAGGCCTTAAGGTGACCGCAGGGATCGCATGCGCATCCCGAATGCATAAACGCCCCAAGAATCTAACCGGGACCCCGGAGAAGTCCAGAACTTGAAAGTTTCATCCGGGATAAAAACATGAAAAATAGACTACAGCGACCGAAACCCGGATCTTCATAATCTAGATTGCATATTTCATAAGCAAAGAATAACCGTAATTTCCTTTTTAGAAGCAAAAGAATCACGATAATCATTTCTTCCAGGCGTAATTGAATATTAAAAATAATACACCTTTTGCAAAGAAATCGCTTGCAAAAAAATATTGGTTTGATATAATTGTTTCATAAAATTTTCTTGCGCTGACAGGGGTTTTTTATTTCGGCAGAAATGCCAGGCGTTTGTCCGTGCTTATTGTCTGCAGGGCGGCTTTTTCTGCCATGCTTAAATCCAATGATAAAATCTATCTTTTTTAGCATAACACCTCAATACCCCCGCTATATCTCTTGTGGATAACCTGTGAATAAACTGTATATTTATATTGAATTACTGGTCGAATAGCTGTGGATAACCCTGTGGAAAATGTTCATAAAGAATTGTGGGACAACCTCCTGAACTGCATAAAAAGCGAGGTCAGTGAGCAGGTATTTAATGCATGGTTTGCGCCGATAATACCCGTATCTCTTTCGGATGATACGCTTACGCTTGGAGTTCCCAATGAATTTTTTAAAGAGTGGGTCAGAGAAAGATACTCAAACCTATTAGGTTCCTACCTGAGTGAAATCGCCAACAAGAAGATAAATATAGAATTCTCTATTTCGGCCGTCAAAGAAGTGGCGCCCCAAAAGGAATCCGAAAAAAAACCAACACAGAAGAAGGGGTGGTTCAGGTCTGTCTTTCCCAAGCAAGCCGAGGATGTTTTTTTAAAAGATACGGGTCTAAATCCAAAATATACATTTGACAGTTTCGTGGTGGGCCCGAGCAACAGATTTGCCCACGCCGCCTCATTGGCTATCGCGGAATCCCCCGCCAAAGCGTATAACCCGCTTTTCATATATGGGGGTGTCGGATTAGGCAAGACCCACCTCATGCACGCGATGGGAAATGAGCTGGCAAAAAATAACACTAGAGCAAAGATATTATATATATCCAGCGAAGAGTTCACAAATCAATTGATATCCGCGATTCAGAACAGGGCTACGCAAAAATTCCGACAGAAGTACCGCACTGTGGATATGATCTTAATAGATGATATCCATTTCATAGCGGGCAAGGAAGCCACGCAGGAAGAGTTTTTCCATACATTCAATTCTTTGTACGACGCCCATAAACAGATAGTGCTGTCAAGCGACCGTTCGCCCAAAGAAATCCCTACTTTAGAGGAGAGGTTGATATCCAGGTTTGAGTGGGGTTTGATTACGGATATCCAGCCGCCCGATTTTGAAACAAGAATAGCGATTTTAAGAAAGAAATGTGAGGCGGAAACCATACACCTGCCCGATGATTTCTTTTTCTTGTTGGCCGAAAAAGTTAAAACAAATATAAGGGAGCTGGAGGGTGCGCTTATACGCGTAGTCGCTTACGCAAAATTGATGAACAAAGACATAACTATAGACCTCGCCAAAGAGGTATTAAAAGAGATGATTATTGAGGGCGAGAAAAGAGTCGGGGTCGATCTGATACAAAAAAAAGTGGCTCAATATTTTAATATCAATCTGCAAGACATGAAGATAAAAAAAAGGACAAAAGCGGTGGCTTATCCGCGCCAGATAGCCATGTACTTAAGTAGGGACCTTACAGATCTTTCCCTGCCTGAGATAGGGCGTTTTTTCGGCGGGAGGGACCATACAACAGTCCTTCATGCCTGTGAGAAGATTGAAAATGACTTAAAAAAGGATGAAAAGATGGGTTGGGTTATAGATAAACTGGTTTTAAGCATAAAGAGTGGTTCTTAATGGTGTGGTAATGGTGGCTGTGGATATGTTGATAAGGTGTGTATAAGTTTTTTATTCTAACTCTTTTGTTTTATGGATATTATGTAAATATCAACATTTTTTAACCCTATTACTATTATTACTGTCTTTAAGATTAATATCTATTAGTCGAAGTAGAATAAGGGGGTGATAAATATGAAATTTGTGACAACTAAAGATCAAATTACTAAAACTCTTCAAAAAGTGCAAAATGCGGTATCTTCCAAAACCACTTTACCCATATTATCAAACATGTTGCTAGAGACATATAAGGACCTGGTAAAAATAACAGCCACAGACCTTGATATGGGCATATCCTCGACAACACCGATAAAATCCGAGGTAGAAGGCGCTGTGACGCTTCCGGCCAAGAAATTCCTGGATATCATGAAAGAACTTCCGGATAAGTGCGATATCTCTATCTCCACAAAAAAAAATAATATAATCACTATAGAATGCGACAAAATAGTTTTTAAAATAATAGGATTGCCGAAGGAGGAGTTTCCCCAACCGCCAAACTTCACGGATAAAGACATGTTGACCTTACCGCAAAAATTTGTCAAAGACATGATAGTCATGACAAGTTTCGCGGTGAGTCATGATGAGACGAGGTATGTGCTAAACGGGGTATTGTGCGAGATAAAAAACAAATCAATCAAATTGGTAGCCACTGACGGAAGAAGACTCGCTGTTATAGAAAAAGAACTTCCAACCCAGCCGATCCCGGAGAAAAAGATCATAATACCCTCAAAAACAGTCCAGGAGTTAAGTAGATTATTACAGGATGAGGGAGAGGTCAAGATTTCATTCGACGAAAACCAGATCTTATTCGATCTCAAAGACACGCTCATCATTTCCCGTCTCATTGAGGGTGAATTCCCCAATTATGAGCAAGTCATACCCAAAGAGACGAAGGAGAAGATAATAGTTGATAGAGACGCTCTTTTATCAGCGACTAAAAGGGCGTCCCTTCTTGTTAACCCTGATTCTATGACAGTTAAATTCGATATATCCAAAAATAAAATGTCCATATCTAAAAATACACCCTATATGGGCGAGGTGAGAGAGGAATTGGGGGTATTGTATAAAGGGAAAGACATATCAGTGGGATTTAACCCTTATTATATTATAGAAGTATTAAAAAACATTGAGGCAAAAGACGTCAGTCTTGAGTTGGCGGACTCCGATAAACCTGGCGTCATAAGGCTCGGCAACGAATATACATATGTGGTTTTGCCCATGCAGATCGCCTGATGACAGGGTTTAAAAATACTTGGCAAGCGAAGGGCCTACATAAAAAGACAGACCATGCATTAAGTTAATATGAACAATGATAAAAAACCCGAACCGCTAAAGGGCGTATTAAACAAAATAATTTCAAATCTGAAAAAAAAAGAGGAGTATGAAGCGGGTATCATAAAACTATGGGAGAAAACGGTTGGTAAAAGCGCTTCGAAGCACGCCAGGCCAGCTTTTCTTAGGGCCAAAAGGCTTGTTGTTAATGTAAGTGATTCATCCTGGCTTTACAAGCTTACCCTGGAGAAAGACAGTTTGCTAAGAAGGTTCAATGAAAATTTAAAAAGCAGAAGAAAAGTCAGGGAACTGCAATTCAGAATCGGCCAAATTAAATAGAGGCCATCTCATAAATACTTGTAATGGCCTCGTATTGCGAGGAGGCCTGTTAAGGCCGACGAAGCAATCTTTGAGGTTGCTTCGCTTCGCCGAAGCGAGAGGAAAGATCCCACGCCTGTAAGGGCATGCAGCTTAAAAAACACTAACGATTGCTATATGCATAAAACAACCCGTTAGTCGCGATAGCGGAGGGACAATGGCAAAAGAAAGAGCTAAAAAGAAAAGTTCTAAAAAAGACAAAGAAACCCAGCAAAAAATCGATAAGGAGAAAGAGGCATCTTCCAAAAAATATGACGCTACCACGATTCAGGTCCTGGAAGGCGTCGATGCCGTCAGAAAGCGGCCGGCCATGTATATAGGCGATACCACGCAGCGCGGCTTGCACCATATGGTTTATGAAGTCGTGGATAACTCGATCGACGAAACTATGGCCGAATTCTGCGATACTATAGATGTATTCATCCATGCGGATAATTCAGTCAGCGTTGTCGACAACGGACGGGGGATACCGGTAGATATACATAAGACACAGAAAAAACCCGCTGTTGAAGTGGTCATGACGACGCTTCACGCCGGCGGAAAGTTCGACCACCGCGTCTACAAGGTATCCGGCGGGCTTCATGGAGTAGGGGTAAGCGTTGTAAACGCGCTTTCGGAATGGCTTGAGGTCGACGTGTTAAGAGACGGCAATGTCTATCACCAGGAATACGAAAAGGGCAAGACAGTAAGCCCTCTAAAAATAATCGGCAAGACATCTAAAACAGGGACGCGTGTCACATTCAAACCCGATAAAGAGATATTCAAAGAGGCGACGAAGTTCAGCTATGACATATTAGCCAACCGCCTCAGGGAACTCGCTTTTCTCAATAAAGGAGTAAAGATCACCCTCAAAGATGAGAGGCAGGATAACAAAGAGAGCGAATTTCATTACGAAGGCGGAATAATATCTTTTGTGGAATATCTGCACAAGAATAAGACCCCGCTGCACAAGAAAGTCATTTATCTTTTGAGAGAGAAAGACGGCATATTTGTTGAAGTGGCGATGCAGTATAACGACGGATACACCGAGAACATATTCACGTTTGCTAATACTATAAATACGACCGAAGGCGGGACTCATCTTACCGGTTTCAAATCCGCGCTTACAAGGACACTCAATCAATACTGCAAGAATAAGAAACTGTTAAAAGAGGGTATAAGCTTATCGGGTGATGATACAAGGGAGGGGCTCACGGCCGTCATCAATGTCAAGCTGCCAAACCCTCAATTTGAGGGGCAGACAAAAGCCAAGCTCGGCAATTCAGAGGTTGAAGGGGTAACGGAATCCGTAATAAACGAGTTGCTTGGCACATTTTTGGAAGAAAATCCCTCTATTGGCAACAAGATCGTAGAAAAGTCAATTCTTGCCGCCAGGGCCCGCGAAGCCGCCAGGAAGGCAAGAGAACTCACGAGAAGAAAAGGCGCGCTTGAGGCGGGGAGCCTTCCAGGTAAGCTCGCTGACTGTTCCGAAGAGGATGCCGCTGTATGTGAACTTTATATCGTTGAGGGAGACTCCGCAGGTGGTTCGGCAAAACAGGGCAGAGATCGCAGATACCAGGCGATTTTGCCGCTCAAGGGGAAGATTTTGAACGTAGAGAAAGCCGCTTTAGATAAGGTATTAAGCAATGAAGAGATCCGCACGGTAATTACGGCTATTGGGACCGGCGTAGGCGATGAGTTTAATGTTGATAATTTAAGATACCATAAGGTCATATTGATGTGTGATGCTGATGTAGATGGTTCGCATATAAGGACATTACTTTTGACTTTTTTCTACCGCGAAATGAAAGATCTGGTAGAAAAAGGTTATATTTACATTGCTCAGCCACCGCTATATAAAGTAAAAATAGGAAAAAGGGAGGAATATATAAACACCGAATCCGAAATGAACTCTATTATTTTAGACCAAGGCACGGAGGGGATAGAAATCACGAGAATCAAAGACAAAAATATCTTTAGCGGGAAAAAACTGAAAGAGATTATGGAATTGCTATTGCAGGTTGGGGCCCTATCTACCGCTATTGAGAGACGTGGAGTAAACTTTGATAAATTCCTCGCTTTTAGACATGAAAAGTCCAAAAAATTGCCACTTTATATGGCCAAAGTGGAGGGTGAGACCCATTTTATTTATGATGAAGATGAGCTCTCGGTATTTACCAAGAAGATGGAAAAGAAATACGGAAAAGAATCTGAAATCAATGTAACAGAATTTTATGAGGCAAGGGAGCTTAATAAATTGAATGCGAATCTCACAAAGTTAAAAATCGATATAGCCAACTACAATCCGCAGCAAGAGATAGTTGATAAAAAAGGCAGCAAAGATAGGCACCCACTCTTTAAGATTACCACCGAAAAAGAGACAAAATTGATTTTTAGCCTCAAGGAACTGGTCAATGCCGTTTTAAATCACGGCAAACGCGATATGACCATTCAGCGCTACAAAGGTCTTGGCGAGATGAATCCGGGACAGCTCTGGGATACCACGATGGATCCGGAAAAACGTACTATGCAAAAAATAACCGTAGAAGACGCTGTTGAGGCCGATGCCATATTTACGGTTTTGATGGGTGATCAAGTTGAGCCAAGAAGGTTATTTATAGAGAAACACGCGCCTGAAGTAAAGGTATTGGATATTTAGTCAGCGATACAAATAGCCAAGTCGCTCGAGAGACGCATAATCAGATCGGAAGCCGAAAGAAGGAGTCCTATGTATACCAGAAACGAGAAAGTGGTCCCTGTGCATATAGAAGAGGAGATGAAGGATTCTTATATCAATTACGCAATGAGCGTAATAGTAGGCAGGGCCTTGCCGGATGTAAGAGATGGTTTGAAACCGGTTCACAGAAGAATCCTTTACGCGATGAGAGACTTGAATCTGGAATACGGCAAGGCCTACAAGAAAAGCGCCAGGATCGTTGGCGAGGTTCTTGGTAAGTACCATCCGCACGGTGACATGGCGGTCTATGACACATTAGTGCGCATGGTGCAGGATTTTTCATTGCGGTACCCATTGGTAGACGGGCAGGGCAATTTTGGCTCCATAGACGGCGATGCGCCTGCGGCCATGAGGTACACAGAAGCGCGTCTACACAGCATAACCGATTGGCTTCTGGAGGATTTGGAAAAGAACACGGTCGATTTTGTCCCAAACTTCGACAATTCGCTTAAGGAACCGAGCATCCTTCCTGCCACCATGCCCAATCTCATTCTAAACGGCTCAAGCGGGATAGCCGTAGGAATGGCGACGAATATCCCACCGCACAACTTGACCGAAGTCGTTGAAGGCATAACGTACTTAATTGATAACCCCGACTGTGATATAAAGGATTTAATGAAGAAGATCACGGGTCCCGATTTCCCTACGGGAGGTATTATATGCGGGAAAGACGGCATAAAAAGAGCTTATGAGACAGGCAGGGGCAGGCTTCTTGTGCATGCCAAGGCGTTTGTCGAAAGCCTGAAAGGCGGGAAAGAGAATATCATCATTACGGAAATTCCATACCAGGTAAATAAAAATAACCTTATATCATCGATAGTGACTTTAGTCCAGGAAAGAAAAATAGAGGGCATCGCGGATCTAAGAGACGAATCGGATAAAGAAGGCATGCGCGTTGTTGTCGAATTGAAACGGGGCCAGAACGCCCAGGTAGTATTAAATCAGCTTTATAAACACACCCAGATGCAGACTACCTACGGTGTCATTATGCTGGCTTTGGTAAACAGCAGGCCGCAGGTCCTTAACCTGAAGGAAATACTTTCGCTTTACGTCGATTATAGAAAACAGGTCATTGTCAAAAGGACCAAGTATGACATGGAAAAAGCGGAAGCGAGAGCGCATATATTGGAAGGACTAAAGATAGCGATTAAGAATCTCGATAGGGTGATAAGCATCATCAGAAAATCAAAAGACCCGGGGACGGCCAAAGAAGAACTTATGAAAAAGTTCAAACTGAGCGATAAGCAGGCTCAGGCGATCCTGGAAATGCAGTTGCAGCGGCTCACTAATCTGGAGAGGGCGAAGATCGACAAGGAATATATAGAGCTTATCAAAAAAATAGAGCTTCTGCGTTCTATTCTGGCCAGCGAGAAAAAAATCCTTGAGATAATCAAGGAAGAGTTGAGCGAATTAAATAAAAAATTCGGAGACCAGAGACGCACCCAGCTTATGGCGGCTGTCGAAGAACTCGAGATGGAAGACCTGATACAGGAGGAGGACGTTGTTATAACCATAAGCCATTCCGGATACATAAAACGCCTTCCCATCGGAGCTTACAGAAAACAGAAAAGAGGCGGGAAAGGCGTATCGGGAGCGGAGATGAGGGAAGAAGATTTTATAGAAGACTTGTATATCGCCTCGACTCACGATAACCTCCTTTTTTTTACCAATAAAGGCAAGGCATATGCCCTAAAGGTTTACGACATTCCCCAGTCGGGCCGTACCGCAAAGGGGAAGGCTATCGTGAACCTGCTTTCGCTGGAGCAGGGGGAGCAGATTACCTCCAGCATTTCCGTGAAGGACTTTGAAGAGGGGAAGTTTTTGATGATGATGACGCAGACGGGAAGGGTAAAGAAAACGAAGCTTTCAGCGTTTGCAAACATAAGAAAGAGTGGTATAATAGCGATTTCTTTGGGCAAGGACGACAATCTTATCTCCGCCAAGCTTACCTCCGGAAAGGACGAGGTCTTTATAGCGACTAAAGACGGAAAGGCCATTCGGTTTTCCGAAGATAACATAAGAGACATGGGAAGGTCCGCCGCAGGGGTACGGGGCATAAATCTGGGTAAGAAGGATGTTGTCGTCGGTATGGAGGTCATTACGGATAAAAAGACCGCGCTCCTGGCCGTTACGGAAAACGGGTTCAGCAAGAGGACGGAGGCCCAGGAGTATCGGGTCCAGTCAAGGGGCGGCAAAGGCGTCATCAATATAAAAGTAACCGAAAAAAATGGACCGGTAATAGGCCTTAATCTGGCTTCAGACGCGGATGACATTATGATAATAACTTCCAAGGGCATGGTCGTGCGTTGCGCCGTTAAGGATATACGCAGCACCGGCCGTTCCTCCCAGGGCGTACGCATCATCAAACTGGAGAAAGCCGATAAAGTCGCCTCGGTAGCGCGGCTCGTTAAAGAAGAGGAAGAGTAAATAGTTTATAGCTCTTAGCCAATGGCTAATGGCTATTAGCTATGATAAGGTACTTCGGAAATGGTCAATTCTCCCATAAGGTCGAATTGACAACATTTCCTCAGTGCCAAATTTTCTTAAGGCGAAAATTTGGCCCCATCGTCTAGCCCGGCCTAGGACATCAGATTTTCATTCTGAAGACCGGGGTTCGAATCCCCGTGGGGCTGCTAACTCGTTGTAAAAAACCTCTTGCTTAAAAAGTGAGAGGTTTTTTCTTGCTCGTTGAATCACCTCCAAATCTGAATAGTATATTTGGTAACCCGGAAAGTTTTTTAAAGATTCTAAAAATTGGTCAAATACCAGAACTGCAGAATCTGATACGCAAAGCCAGCGATCGATACTTTTATTGGTCGGATGTTATTCATCGCATGCCAGCGAATAATATAGAAATCAAGGCTGAAGAAATATGGGCGTATTTAAAATTAGGGCGTTCCGCAAACAGGAAAACTACACCTATAATGGACAAAAACAATCGACCCTTTACGTATTGGATACCAGATTGTCTGCATCGCGGCATAAGTGATGTTGATAAATGGTCTGGGGGACAAATAATTACTGACCACCCATTTAGCCTTCCAGCCAAAGAGAAATATATTATAAGCTCTTTAATGGACGAAGCCATTGCATCTAGCCAGCTAGAAGGGGCCTTAACAGAGTATAGGATTGCAAAAGAAATGTTACGGTCTGGGCGTAAACCCAAAGACAAAAATGAGCAGATGATATTTAACAATTGGCATGCAATGCAATTCATTCGAGAAAATATTAAAACACCCTTTTCTGCAGATAAACTCTATGAACTGCATACTATTTTGACGCAAGATACATTGAAATCTCCTAGTGAGGCAGGAAAATTTAGGGATAGGGATGACATTGTTGTTACATACAGAGATGAAACTGTGCATATCCCACCTAAAGCAGATACGCTAAAGGACAGGATGAATAAACTGATTGAGTTTGTAAATCAAGATGACGAAGAAAATTGGATTCATTCCATCATTAAAGGAGCGATGATCCATTTTTGGTTAGCGTATGATCATCCCTTTACCGACGGGAATGGGAGAACGGCCAGAGCATTGATGTATTGGTATCTCCTGAGCCGTGGTTATGAACTTTTTCAATATTTATCTATTTCAAAACATTTTCTTAGAGCCCCTGGCCAATATGTAAGAGGATATCTTTATACTGAATATGATGAGAATGATCTGACTTATTTTCTAGTTTACCCATGAACCAGAAAGCCACGCCTGTAAGGGCGCGGATGAATGGCTTTCGGTTCAGGGTTCCGCTCCACCGATAGAGCGGAACCCTGTAAAAAGAGAAGCCACCGCTGTAAGGCGGTGGAGCTTCACAATTTACTTGCTATTAGGTTTGCTTTGAATGAATTGAGAAAATATTTAAAAAACAAACAGAGGGAAATATCAAAAGCAAACGAACTATTAGATAAGTTTCGTGGATTAAATTTACGACAAAAGAGTTTAATCTATCACTCTATTCAACATCCAGATAATATTTATACAATAGAAGCCCATAAAAATACTCACGGTATTGCATATGATACTGCTCGTAAGGATTTAATAGCTCTTGCCATAAAGGGGTTTTTTGAAATAGAGAAAGAGGGCAAGCGGCTACTATTGTTTCTTCCGACAGGAAAAGCAATTGAGAAATTGCGTAATAAATAATATCTTGCAATTTCGAACCAAAGGTTGCCAATTCTCGGCAAAAAGCCTCCTGCTTTTTAAGTAGGAGGCTTTTTCATACTTGAATAGAATATTTTTCTTGCTTGGTCAACATGCCTCAATGGGAAGCCGCATATCGCCGAAGGAAATGTCTTTATTGACGAATCGGAAATTGAGGCGGCTAAAATTAGCTTGGTTATTATATATTATGTTAAAGATCAAATTTTATTGCAGACGCCCTATATATCTTTTGCATGAAGGGTTAAAAGATATCCGAAAAGGAGATTGGTTCCGGATAATTCTGCACATAAAAAGATTCTCGAAATGGTAAAAAGATTTCAGCTCGACAATATCTCCCTTACCGCCTTTTTCATCTCTTCGACCGTCACCCGCGATATGCCATTGTCTTTGGAACCGGCTATTTTTTGAGAGCTGACGACAATATTCTTGACTTTCCATGGCCCGAAACGGCAGGGACTATCCTCGCCAAATAGCGAGCCTGATTTTGGCCAGCAGGACGCCTCTACCACAGGTATTCCCATGGCGGCCGATATGTGCATTAAGCCGTTGTCATTGCCTATGTAAGCCTTACAGTGTTTTATCAAAGCGGCTGCCCGGCGTAAGGTGGTATTTCCTATCATATTGATGACAGGGCCTTCTTTTAAATCTTTTTCCATCCTTTCTCCCAACGGCTTTTCCTGCTCGTTCCCCAAAAGCAATATACGCACGCCGTATTCTTTTATGAGCCAGGCACCCAAATCGGCAAAATACCCGATGGGCCATATCTTTTTTGGCTCCTGGGACCCCACGCCGAAACAGACCAATGCCTCGCCGGACTTTACTTCATATTTCCTTAGGATCTCTCCGGCAAAGACCTTATCGGAATCTTCTATCCATAATTCCAGATCGTCACCGGAGGGCTCCCGCCCCAAAAATTTTATCACGTCTAAATTGCGTACTACCTCATGTTTGACCGTGTGCCAGCGGTATTGCGGGGCTTCGCGGAACGGAACCCCACAATCGGAAACGCCGCAAAACCGAGTGGCTTCATGCGGACCATCCGTAATTAAATGTGTAATAAAATTATCATACCCCCTGTTTAACCTGCGTTTATCGGCGCTCGTATATTCGGAATAGCCGATTCTATCCCTGGCTCCGCTAATATACGCCAGAAAAGACCCGTGATAATAATCGGTTCCCCAACGAGGCGTTATTGCCAGGTCAAATCTTTTTTCCCAGAGGTTGAAGGCAGAGAAATTCACGGCCCGGAAACACTTTTTCAATTTTTTAAAGGAGCCCCGCGCTCTCCAGTCGTATGTCAGCACCTCATCTACATAAGGGCAGATATCAACCAGGTTTAAAGCGCGCGGGTCGACTATAAGAGTGATAAATGAGCCGGGCGAATTCCGGCGGAGTTCTCTCAGGAAAGGGGTTGTCAGTACCAAGTCTCCGATCGAATCCAGACGCACCACCAATATGCGCTTAGCGCTGCCCGCACCGACGTCTCTATTTTTCCCTCGCAGGCCCAGAAACCAAAAAAACGGTTCCATAAAGAACACTGCGATGAAGGATAAGGTAAAGAAAGACGATATCTTTCTAATGACGGATTTTACGGCACCGTATAAAGACCGTATACGTGGCCATTGCACTAAAGCTGCCAGCCCTCTCACGAGCCAATGTGGCCGGGAGTTCTGAAGGACTCCATGCAGTTCCCGGTAAGAGTACCCGAGGTGTTCGACAAGGTCTTTACCCAGAGATCCAAGGTAACTGTAGGCGAATCCCCACATCCGCGGGTCTCTGACGGCTGCTTTCCAGCTTTCGGATTTCCGCGCATCAGGGGCTGTATGTTTATACACAAATTGGTCTCCAAAGCACCATTGAGGAAGGCCGTACGCGTTATATTCGATTATTTCCGGGTAAAACCCCACGCCTATATTTTCACAGATTCTCCTTATCTCTGCATCCGGCTGGGATACCAGGCGCTCATAGTGGACTTTTATGGCTTTTGAATCCAGGATATTCATACCCTCAAGCAATAGACGCGGGACGTCTACCAGGTCGTCATTGTGATCCGTCGAAAGCGTCCGCTTATCGTAACCCGTCCAGTTTGTGACGATTGAGCATAGAACTGCCAGCGGATTACGCAGCAGGAATATGTAGCGCGCTTCCGGAAAGACCCTGTAAAGTTCGGGTATGAAATAAGCGTATCTCGGTGTTTTATCGAGGAAATAACGCTTACCCGAGTTTTCAAGGGCACGGTTATACAGGTATACATACATGCGTCGCAAGCCTTCAAAGTAGTCATCGCGCCCGCCTGGAAATGTCTCAAGGAAACGGCGCACATTTTCACGCGCAAAACGGGCCTCTCTCCCTTCGGGGCTGGACCATCTACATGTCAGCCCTACAAGCGGAGGGACCATAAGCCATGGCTCTGATACTGTATATATATCATGGTGGTTTCCCAGGATCCGCTGGAGCATGGTTGAGCCCGACCGCGGCTGGGAAATAAGGAAGATAAGATTTTCGCCTTTTTGTCCGATTTTCATTTTTATTCTGTCTTTTGCCCTGACATAACAGAAGTAAAGAGCGGAAGCGGGCTTCCTTCCATGTATTCCGGGACAGTTACCCCAAGATAGTTTAGAATCGTGGGAGGAAGGTCTAAAATGCCGGTTTGAAGACCGCCGCGGGCAGGTACTCCCTTGCCGCAGAATAACCAGAGACCTTTCCGGGTATGGGTACCGATCAAATAATCCCGATTTGGCCGGCACATCTTGAAAAGAGGAGCCCTCAAATCACCGTCACGGCCGGTATAACCTTCGTTGAATTCCAAAACTATTACATCCCACTCCGGGAACGATACAAAACCGTACAACTCCTTTGCCAGCCAGGCCCTGCGTATTACATGGGACCCGGAAGAAGGGTCCTTTAAGCTTTGCAGGGCTTGAATAAGAATATCTGTAATCGCGCCGTTTTCCCGTATTTTATTGTATACATATATCGCTTTACAATCAAGAAAAACACCTCTTGGTTTTCTATCGAGAGAATCGAATAGACAACGGGATAGATTTAGGATACCGCGGGTAGCTGTAAACCCATGCACAGAAAATAACGTGACCATGCCCGGCTTTACCTCCTCTATCAATCGCCCGATAGCCGTATCCAGCGCCTCAAAGAACTTCGCTATTTCCTGATGTCCCTCTGCGCTAAAAGCTGGATGTCCGGAGTCCATAAGATGCCAGAGGGCGTGCTGCAGGGGATCCGTCGCGAAAAAATGAACCATGCATATATCCCATGAAGGTTTCTTAAGGAGATACTCTGCTATTGCCCCGGTCTGAAGTACGCTCTGAATTTGCTTTTGGACAAATTCACGCATGGATTCTGAGTCCCGAAAACCGCCAGGGGGGAAAAATTGCTCGGATTTAGGCGGGCACACCCTCCCAAACCTGGAGCGGAGTTCTCCGGCCAATCTCGCAGGATGCGTGAAATTACGGGAATTTCTCATGTGCTGGTCCGCTACGATAAGACCGTTAAGTTTTGCCGGAGGGTAGGTAAGGGGGGCGTATACCGAAACCATCTTGAAGCCTCGACTATGCGCTAGTTCGGGCCAGGTCGGCAGTTTAAGTGAGTTCCATCCCACGAGTTGGTGCAACCTTCCTCTCGACCGCAGCTCTTTAAATGCGAATATCCCGTGTCGGCCGGGGTTTTGTCCTGTCCAGAAACTCCCCCAATTGGGGTATGTGAAGGTCGGTAGCATAGAAGAAAGCGGCCCTGACATGCCGGAACTCACCAATGAGCTTATTATAGGCAATTTCCCTTGTTCCTGAAAAGGTTTTAACCCTTCCCAGGAAGCGCCATCAAGACTCAAAATCAAAAGCTTTCCGTTATTCATTTAATTTGACTCCGAAAAATTATGTTTTCATGTGCCCATTCCCGACATCATCCGCCGCTGAAAAAATGGTAAAACTTGAGGGGGATGTTACCAGGGTTTTTTAAGTCAAGAGCCCCCCGGTGTATCATCCAGCCCAACCCGATGTAATGCGAGCAATTAAAACATAGATGTTCTTTGGCGCCTGACGATTTTTCAAATAGAACATTTCGGCCAGAACCGGCGTATAAATCCGCTAAACCTTTTTCCGCGATGTTTCCTAGCGGGAAGAGGGCCCCGTCAAAATCACAGCAGGAGCACGCCGTAACGGTCCCCGAGGAGAGGACGCCTATCATTGTCGCCATTACCGCGCACGGGCCGGAGCGGATTGCGGGTCTTCTTTCCGATATTTTGATCGCCCCCTTTTTATCTTTCGTATCAAGCATGCCTGCCCAATTGCCGTAAGTCGCTATGTTTGATATGTAGACACCGTTTTTATTAAATACCAAAAGCCCCTTCCGTTTAAGCTTTAGATAGTTCCGCTTATCGGTTCTGAATGCAAGCGAGATAATCGTTTTAGCGCCGGACTTTTTCTTCAATAAAAAAATTCTTTCTATGCCTTCAAGCACATCTTTCGCTTTATCGACACCGAACATCCTAAGATATGTATTGCGGTCCAATCCGCCTGAGCTTACCTGTAAATAGTAAGTGGAGCGTAAAATTTCAATCCATTGCCGGTCAGAAAACCTCATGTGCCCTATAAGGTTAGTGGTAAAGCCGATGTTCCCGATTTCTTTGTATGATGTCAATATCCTGAGACGTTCTATGAGATGAGGGTCTGTCAATAGCTCTCCCGCGCAGGGGGTCAGCGTGACCGCACCCCCGCCCATCACGGCATAATCACGGGCTGTCTTTTCAAAAAGCTCAAGAGACATTATCTGTCCGGGGCGCCTCATCTTTTTATATGCGCAAAAATTACATCGGGCGTCACATATATTAGTTGTCTCCAGTTTTAACATCAGAGGTTTTTTCTCCAGAAATTCGTTCATTTTACCCGATTTCCGAAAAACCGCCCTTCCGGTCGGGGAAATGGCGCTAAATCTTGATATGGTTCTATCGATCAATCGCCGCATAAATAACCCAGTTTTCGTAGAGTGCCCTCGGCCTCGCCTGTAAACGCCTCCAACGCGTCCCATGGCATCTCATCTTTATAGCTTCCGACTTTGCCTCTGCGGAAAAACATCTTATCCCGCGGCCAACCCCTGTAATCAATGCCGTGCTTTATTTCTTTTTGCCGTAACTTTTCGAATGAAGCCCGCTCTGCAGCGGTTTCAAGGACCGAAATATCCTTTTTTATCCCGAAAAAAATGCAAAGTCTTTTTAATTCACCGACCGTGTCTTTCACCATGTCTTCGTATTTGACAAGAAGCATCTTTGCTTTATAGGGGTTTGATAGCCAGGATTCGACATGGTCATGCCATTTGCCGAAATCCAGGCCCTTCCCCCGGATCATCTCCATGAAATCGATATCTTTACCGAGAGATGCCGAATAATAATGATAGCATGACACCATTACATCCCGGCCGTCTCTCGCAATATACAAGACACGTTTATATTCCGGCCTTGGAAGATGGTGTGATTTAAAGAACATCGGGCTATGGCAACGCCTGTAGCAACGTTTTAGATGCACATCCGGGATCATGTTGCGGACCGCGGAATAGCGGATAGTCTCGGGATTTTCGTCATAAAAGATACCCAGGATAAGGTGGGCTAGCCAGCTGTTTCCGCTCCTCGGATAGGAAACTATAAATACGTCGTCATCACTGGATTCCGTAATCGGAAGATATCCTAAAGCGCGCATAACCATAGGCCCGATCTTGATGCCTAGGTTTTTATAAGACTCCTGTATATGGTTTCCCATTGCTCCTTCCACCTGCGGCTACAGTATTCCCTGATTATCAGCTCACGGGCCTTAACTCCGATCCCGTTATTCACCTCGCGGTTTCTTATTAAATACACCACTTTTTCAGCAAATAGGGAAGGCGTATCGGCGATAATTATATTTTCCCCGTCTTTTAAACCCTCCACCCCTTGCGCGGCCGCGCTTGTCGCGACCACGGTTTTAGCCATGCTCATGGCGATCAATATTCTGGATTTAACGCCTACGGTTTTATTAAGGGGGACTATGCAGACAGCGGATTTTGCTATATGGCCGCGAAGGTCCTCCGCATGACCCGTTACTTTGCTGACCACCTTGTTTAAAGGATTTTTGGACAGGCTTCTTATTTTTAAGGAAGGGTCCGGGCCGACGATGTAAAATCTCAATTGCGGGATTTCCTTTCTGATAAGCGGGAGGATGGCGCCTGCGAAATATTCCGCGGCTTCTCTATTGTAGGAAAGAGAAAGCGTTCCAAAAAATATTACCGAAGGAAAATCTTCCGTGACAGGCGCAGGCTTAAAGAGCTCCGTATCCACCACATAGTGTATCGGCTCCACATTAGAGAGGAAAGGGTTGATGCCCGTTAGCCATTTTCTGTCGTTTTCCGATAAAATGACCACTTTTTTAAACGAAGGCAGTATCAGCTTCTCCCACTTTTTGGCTCCCAGATATCTTATAAGATAATACGCCTTGGCCGGAAAGGATTTTTCAGCGATCATGCTGGCGTAGAATAGTCTGCTTATTGCGTCGTCGTCAAAAAAGACCGATGGCACATGACGGGGGATGTCTTCTCTGTGGGCGGAGGTTATTATCTTGTGAAAATGGACCAGATCCGGCTTTTCCCTCTGGAAAGCCTCTTTTAATCTGTCGGACAGTTCTTTTCTGAAAAAGAAAAAAAGAGGCATGATCAGCAACCTATCCCAGGGGAGCTTGGCGGGAGGCAAAAATCGGAGACAGTTCATCGTTCCCCTTAGGAGAAATGCCGCGGAAATGTCTTTTAATCTCCAGGAAAGATTGGGCAGGTCCAGTTTTACGGCATAGACTTTCGCGCAATATTTGCGGGTATCCTCTAACAGGCCTTCTTCTCCCTTCCGCACCCCGCAGACCAAAATTATTTCATTATCCTGAGAGAGCGTTTTTAAGTGTATCCTTAAGGTATATTGGTCTATGTCGTTGTGAGGCAGGTAATAAGAGAATATAAGTATCTTCATAGGAAGTCCCGAAATATTTAAGAACCCCTTGCGTCAAAGATATTTTCTGCCGGCGTCGTATAAATAGAGGCAGTCACACTTGCTGCAAACAGGAAGACACCTTTTTCTTAGTATTTTCCTGAATCTCTCGTAGGAAGGGGAATTCCATATTTCTAAGGCGCTTTTTTCTTTTAAATTGCCGAACTTCAGATCCGGAAATTGTATGCAGGGACATACCTCCCCGTCAGGCGCGATATCCAGCCTGAGCCACTGTTTGTAACAAAACCCGTTTCCCGGGGGCACCTCGGGGGTGTCGGCATATGTGTAAACATGTTCCGGCTCTTTCAGATAACACGAGACCTGCATTGGCCAACTCCGGTCTCTGATTTTCCGGAGTTGTTTCACGAATTCTTCTTTATCAAAATCGGGAACGGACAGGTACCCCGAATGCGTTTTGGGCCGTACTCCGAAATCATTCACCATGACGCTTTCGTATTCCTTTGCCTGCGTCTCTGATATGAACCAGCATGGGTTCAGGAGGATCCAGTCGATTTTTAACCTTGCCATTTCCCTGCAGAAATCATACATTATAGCCACATTGTCAGGGTATATCGTGAACTGTATCCCTATATACGGGGGCCTCTTAATGGCCTTTAAAAGACTTATGTTTTCCACTACCTTATCGTAGACGCCTTTTCCCCTCAAAGAGTCATTTTCGTCCCGTAACCCGTCCAGGGATACCAGAAAAGTAAGATAAGGGTTTTTGGAGATAGTGTCTTTAAATCTGTCCAGCAAAAGCCCGTTTGTGCAGATATAGGCAAAAGACCTTGTTTTCCCCAACGATTCCGCCAGATCTTCAAAATGAGAATAGAGCAACGGTTCGCCGCCCGAAAGGATGTAAGAAGGGCGGTAATGACCGCTCTGGCTGACGATGCGCTTGACGATGTCCCAATCCAGCTCCCCGGAGGTCGTATCCCGCGGTTCTTTTTTACACCAGCCGCGTTCGCCCCAGAGCATACACATCCTGCAGTTCAGGTTGCATCTTAACGTCAGGATAAATTTATACACTAAAGGCGGCAAGACAGCGTTGTCTTTGTCCGGACATTTTGCTATTCGCCTGAAGCGCCGGCGAAACCTGAATTTTTTTTCAATAAGATGCCGCGCATAAAGAGGGTGGGCATAAACAAGTCTTAAAACCGACAATTTTAAAGGGATAGGCATGGGATTTATTGTTTGCATGACCCCGCGGTTTCCCGGGAGTCAATGCACCAGTTTTTAAAGCGTTCTATTTCAAACCACTCGGCGCTGAGATTGCCTATCGCGTATCTGGCGTTGTTGTCTTCGGCGACAGGCATGCCTTTCAACAGGAATATCTTTCTTTGCGCCGCAGAGGCTTCTAAAATCGTAGAGATACCGGGCTTGGTGATTATGCTGGCGCACTCTTTCATGAAGGGGGCCAGGGTTTCCACGGTAGCATAGACCTTTATATTTGGATTGTCTTTAAAATACGCCTTGAGCCTATAGTATTGTTTTTTGTTTTCCCCGCAGATGATATAGATGTTAAGTTGAGGCAGTTTCTGTAATAACGATCTTGCCGTCTCATATAAAGGGCCCTGACCCCAAAAACCGCAGACTAGCAGGACAGAGTTCCTATCGGGTTTTGTTTCCGAGACATCATAGAATTTCTGTCTGACAGGAAGATCTGTTTTGATAAACTCTAAGCGGGGCGGGAAATCAAAATCAAGCTCGTGCCTATCCACAGAAGACAAAAAACCATCGACCTCTTCCCAGAATATATATTTCCATCCCAGACTTCTTCCGTATTCCCCCAGGACCCCCCAGAGATTGAATCTCATCTTTTCTTTTCTTTTTAGGCTCGAAACCCAGAATGCCGGACGGTGGCTTATACAGATGACCGTCTTCGCATTTAACGCTTCTATCTTCGCTTTTAGTCTTTTTAAAGAGGCCCTGTTTAAAAATTTTTCCCTTAAATATTTCCTGTAATAGAAAAAAGGGACACTATAAATGAGATATAGAAGCGCGGTGAATTTGTCAGAGATTATTTTATATCTTTTCAGATCTTCGTTTACCGCGTTTTCGGGCAAAAACTCTTCGATAGGGATATGGCAGACCTTGTATTTTTCCGGAAATCTTTCCCTGACCGCCTCACCTATGCTGTGCATGCCCCTGCCCACAACCGTGCTTACGATAAGCACGGGAGGCTCAAATCTTCGCAAAAGATCCGGCGTTTTATGAATATCTACCGGAGGTTTCATATAAATTTGGCAACGTCTACCCGCGAGACAATAGGCCTATACTTATTGCCGCCTTCGATATTTATCTCGTCCAATTTAAAAAATCGCAGCTCGATTTTCGCGTCCTTACCCAATATGCTTTTTAGCGTGTATAACTGTTCGTCGATGCCTTTATCCTCGAAACCCGAATCTTTGACAAGCATTAGTTTAAATTTATCGATATCTTCCTGGACAAGCTGGAACCACAGGATGTTTTTCCAAAGATCGAAAAAAGGGAATATATTCGTTATAAATCTCCCTTCTTTAGTCACGATGACGTCCTGGGTCCTCCCGTATATTTTTTTAATAGCAGGCAGGCCCCTTCCGCACACACACCTGTTATCATGGCGCCTGTCGAGTTCTATCAGATCCCCGATTTTATATCTTATAAGCGGCATTGCAAAATTATGTAGGGAAGTCCCTATGATCTGACCGGTTATCCCCTTATCGGATGATGGCTTCTCGCCCGTCTCTACTTCCAAAATGCCATATTCGGAGTTTATGTGATATGTCCCTTGCGGGCATTGAGAGACAGCTATAGCTCTTTCCATGTGCCCATAAGAGTCCAGTATCTTGCAATTTAGAACCTTCTCTATTCTTTCTTTTTGATAAGGAAGGACCAGCTCCCCGGTGGTGAAGACGCCTTTGAAAGGTAGGCCCCCCATGCAACCTTTCTTTTCCAAAAGGACCGAGAATATGTAAATAGCCGAAGGCGTGCCTTTTACGAACATGGGCTTATATCTTTTTATGTTTCCGACGATTTTATCGATACTTTCACATGAGATTTGCGCGGGATTGATGATCAATCTGTTGGTCAATAACGAATGGCAGGCGACTTCTTTTATGCTTGTATTCAGAAAATGATGAAACGAGAATTCCATGAAAGACATCCCCAGTCTGTAACCCGCCCAGGACCAGCATCTCCAATAATAGCAGAATTCAAGGATATTGGAATTCTTATCCAGGTAGAACTCTATGGGGTGTCCCGAGGTACCGGAGGTCCTGCAGAGGATGGGGTTAAACCTTTTCGCGTTTTTTGCCACCAGCTTATGAAAGTTCTCTTTTAAGTCTTTTTTGGCAAGCGGCGGGACCTTCTTCAGGTCCTCGATGCTTCTGAAATCAGATGGGGTGAGTTTTAATCTGGCGAATAGCTCCGAATAGTACGGGACGTTCTTATAGGCATGGCTTAACATCAACCGCAGCCTTTTGAGCTGATAGTATTCCAGCCTCTCCCGCGTGAACCACTGGCTTTTTTCCAGAAAAGACCTGAGCTTTAAAATCTCTGCGGGATATGCGAAATCTTTTATTTTAAAATCTATAGACACGGGTTTCCTATATTTGAAGATTTCGATTATTTTTACATAGATTATTCACGGTATCCGCGTCTTATCGGCGTCAATCCGTGTAAAAGCGAAGCAAATCCGTATGCCCCCTCGGGAAACCGGCAAAGCATTTAGGCTCTCTTAATCCCTTGCGCAGAATTGCAGGAACCTCGACATTTTTTTATTCCACAGATCTTTATCGCGCCATTTATCCTGCAGGATAAAATCCGCCAATTCCAATCCCTGGATTATGCAGTGGTCTATATTGCAATGCAAGAATAAGCCTTTCCTGCCGATGGTGAAAAGATTCAAAATCTTGTCCAGCTGGCTATGCATGCCGATAAATTTCTCCCTCCAACCTATTTCGAATACAGGATACGCCTTTTCCAGGTGTATGGAAAAATATTTTGAGACATCGGGATAACCCGTAAGGACACCCGTTTTAATCAGGTCCCTTACGCATATGTCCAACAGCTCTTTATCATCCGCGTCCCAAAGCCTATCTCCCGGCGTACAGGGCACCTCAACCGTCAATAAGGTCCCGCCTGCGAAAGCGTTGATGTAAGGGGAGAATTTACCTATATCAGAGACCCTGCCGAATTTTATATCTAACCTGGGAAAGTAAAAAGTTTCATTCCGGGCTTCCAAAAGTTCACGCATATGTATATACAATATCCTCAACCCCCTCCATGTAAGCCCGCTTGCCGGTGTGTGGTGCCCGTAAAGGATCCCGAAAAGCGAATCTATGGGAACGGTCGAAGCGACTATAGAGCTCTCTATCTCGTCCTTAGCGCCGTCAAGGCCTTCTATTATGATCCTTGTCACCCTGCCGCTGTCTAATGAAAACCCGTTTATCTTCGCGCCTTTTATGATCTTTCCGTTATTCTCAAGGATGGAGCTTTCCAGCTTCTTTGCTATATCGCCTATTCCATGTATCGGATAGAAAAAATACCTGTCTTTGCCGCATACGCTTTTTGTTATTGACTGGAGGTTCAAAAAGGTATTTCTTCTTCTCATCCCGTCAATCGACATCCTTTTTGGGTCCACGCCCCAGAGTTTACGCGCGAAATTCTTGTAGAACGCCACATATATTTTCTTCCCCACGGCCCTTATCATGGCCTCCTGGTAGTTTACCGCGTCGCGGTGAGAATAGTCGAATCTCTTTAGATAGCTGACGGCGAGTCTTAAGGTGTTTCTGAATGAGAGCACTTTCAGGAAATTAAATACATTAGGGGGATACCGCAGGTATTTTCCGTTGTAGTATAACGCGCCTCTTCTGGATCTTTTTATCAGTTTTACGCCGATAGTCTTCTCGAGATATGCGATGAGTTCCGGAGGAAAATCGCTGTGTATTCTATGGGAACCCAAATCAAATGACAGGTCTTCGTCGGAAAGGGTGGATGCAAGGCCGCCCAAAAAATTTTCCTTTTCGACCACTACTACCCTCTCCTTAAGCGTCCTGGAGAGCCGCTCGGCCAGGACCAGGCCGGTAATCCCGGCCCCCAATATAATTATTTTACCCTTATCAGTGTTCATCTTACCATAATATATCCATATGATGTTCGACAATAAGTTAGACTTTACCGCGTCAAATTTCAATATATCATAAAACAAAAGGCTGCGCAAGAAATTTGGATAGGGAATGATCGATACTTGCGCTATACGTCGGAGCCTAACAAAACAAGAAACCGCAGCTATGCTTAGACTTTGTTTATGGGAACAGCCGGCATTTTTTTATATTCAGTAGCGATGTTTTAAGCGGAGCAAAAAGTATTCAGATGTAATACGGATGGTCCCCAGACTAAATTTGACTTTTTATTGATTTTATGGTAAACTTTTTTTGTCAAAAGTTAGTTTTTAATGCACATTTCTCTTGCCAATGCTATTGCTAGACAGCAGTCTGGAGGATAACTATACCTACCAGGTTGATAAGAGAAACCGTGTTTTGCAGCTCATAGGCGATTGGACGATGGGATTATGAGCGGACTATGGTTGATATTTTCATTTTATATTGATATTCCGAAACTTTGGGAAGATGCTGACGAAGCTATAATAACCTTATGATTCCGAAGAAGAAAACAAAATTTACGACTAACCCCTCAAGTGACCGCGAAAAGAAAAACCTACTTTTTTTGAATTTAATACAAAAACACAAACCGACATCCCGCTCAGAGCTATCCAAACTTACAGATATTAATGCTGTTACTGTATCCAATTACATCAACGGGTATCTAAAAAAAGGTCTTATATTGGAGCGCGGATATGATATTTCAAGCGGTGGCAGAAGGCCTGAACTTATCGAATTGAATAAGGGATGGGGATATGGGATAGGTATAAGTGTATGCAAGGACCGCATAAAGGGGGTTCTTGCAGATTTGGATATGGAAGTATTAACCGACGGATCGATTGAGGGCTACGCGAGGGAAAACTTGAAATCTTTTATAGACGAAATATTAAAAAAACTTCTTGATTCCTCAAAGATAGATAAAACTCAGGTAAAACACATAGGGATAGGCGTTTCAGGCGATGTTTTAGCGGATATTATAAAGGTAAAAGACCTGATAGAGACAGAGACGGGTGTCCCTGTGTTGATAGCCGAAAGCGCACTGTGCGCGGCTTTCGGGGAAAAGAGCTTAAATCCGGATGTGAGGGAGGCCGGCAGGTTCATATACATTTTTGGAGACGTCGGCCAAGGAGTTTTTATTAACAACAATGAATTTTTTGAGCCAGGCGATGATAAGAACGGTTACGCCTATCTTAAGTCATGGGGGCAGGGACTTAGCATCGCCAACGAAGCAAAGACGATAGTCGAGCGCGGTATGGGCACAAACATAATCGATATAGCGGGAGGTGCCATAGAGCGCATCACGCTGGAAACGGTGATAAAAGCAACGGCAGAGCATGATGAGATGGCTGTTGATCTGGTTAAGATGGCCGGTATGAACCTGGGGGTGCGCATAGCTTATTTGATAAATCTTTTTGAGCCGGAAGTCATCATAATAGGCGGAGGCATAGAGAAGGCTGGAAATGTGTTTTTTGATCCTTTAAAGGCGAGCATAGACAGATTTATATTGCGGAGAATGTTGGATAAGGTAAGGCTGGTCCCGGCTATTCTAGGAGAGGATGCTTGCGTGAAGGGAGGGGCTTCCCTTGCGATAAGAGAGACGTTTATAGAGATATAAATGAGGTGA